>JAABUP010001680.1_pt1 | contig 45957 bp, 66 predicted proteins | sample 5559201 | NCBI WGS metagenome assembly JAABUP01 (sample SAMN10711887, study PRJNA513373) | rock metagenome | isolation source: Antarctica rocks | place: Antarctica
GGTGTGTATGTTGCAGATTCGATAATCGAAGTGCGCAACTTGATCAGGTCTGTGGCTGACATCCTGTGACATGAGGTAATGGCTTTCCACAACAGCATGACTATGCCTTGACATGTTGCCTGGCCAGCTGGCAGCGCCATGTCATGTGCAGCATAAGGCAACAAAGATCAATGTGAAGCCAAGGCAGCAGATGCAAGGATGCTTGGAATTAACCTGGGTGATTTGAGGAAGCAGATGCAGCAGACGCAAGTGGAGATGAGGCACCCAAGCCAAAGCCGGAGGAGGGAGATATGTTGGTTTGACTGGGCTGTCCAAAGCCAGATGGGGATGAGGCCCGCAAGCCAGAGCCAGAGGAAAAACATGTGTTGGCTTGACTGGGCTGCCCAAACACAGATGGGGATGAGGCACCCAAGCCAAAGCCAGAGGGAGATGTGCTGGTTTGACTGGGCTGCCCAAACCCAAAGGCCCCAGATGCTGCATGTCACAGCACTTACCAATTTGCATACAGCTCACGAATTGACTTAGAGCTTATTTCATGCCTCATGCATGCATGTAAAGACCTGACAAGGTATGACAAACACATGCACACTACACCTGCAACAACAAGGGGGCTCAGTTTGCTGCTGCAGACACCACACGCGGCACAGTTGGTCACAGCGTGTGACCTGATAGTCAACATCACAGCACCTGAGGTTTGTGGCGCAGCAGCTCCCCCATCCGTTGGACCAAAAGCAGAGCTCCCAGAAGAATAGGAAGGACCAAATGAAGCAATTGGGCTTCCAGTCCTGAAAGTCCTGATCAGTCCTGATCCAAACGGCAACGCTGATGATGAGGCGCCCTGTGCTGAAGAGTTTTGAGATGCCTGCCCAACCCCGAAGCTTCCAAGCCCAGATGAAGCAAAGGCAGCAGCTGCAGTCAGGTATGTTTTTGATTGATGTTAGAAAAAATATCATGCATTTCTGTTGACTTGCATGGCACTAGATGTCAAAAGCACACAGATTACCAAGACAAGCTCTCATTGCTCTGTCAATCTGCTGGGTCGGCACAATCATAATCATGTCACTGCACAGGCATATACCTTACAGGTGTGACAACCCAAAAAGGAGATTTGGACAAGCTAGGAGTTGACTGCATCAGAAAGGGTATCAACATGTGGATGTGAAGAATGTGACGGCAGTCTGAAGTACTGCAGGGGTACCAGATGTAGCAGGGCCTCCAAACAATCCAGATCCCCCAGATCTTGAAGGGCCTCCAGATGATCCAGAGCGTCCAGATTTAGATGGGCTTCCAAACGGTCCAAAGGCCCCATATGAAGGCGCAGGAAGGGAGGACGAGCTGCCAAATCCAAGAGGGACAGGCGGAGCAGCTTGTGATGCAGGAAAGGCTTGATGGAACCCAAAAGAGCTTGAGCCAGCAGCTGCAAGGCAACATTTTTGTCAAGGATCAAGTACGATCTGTGGTCCGTCAGGCCTGTGAAGTAGGGGCCTGAGAAAGGCTTGTTTGCTTTGTTTATGCAAGTACTGTACCTGAAGCATGTGCTGATGCTGCCTGGGGTACTGGAGGGGCTGTTGCCTCAAATGGTGATGCAGCAGCAGATTGGGGAGTTCCAAAGCCAGCTGCTGCCCCAAATAAGGATGTTGCTGGTGATGAGGCATTCTGTGATGCAGCAGGCGCCTGTCTGAAGCTGAATGCGCCCAAGCCTGCAGCTACATGGCAGCCAGTGAATGTAAACAGTTTTTGCAGGGTGCAATGAGTCAGCTGATCAGGCTTGCCTGGACATTCACTTCATTCATGCTCAAGTTCACCATTCACTGTTGTGCTACACAAGCTGTCGCTCATGATGCATCAGTTTGCAACATTTGACAGAGTCAAACGCATAGTTTACCACAGCAAGAAGAGCAGTGGCAACTGTGCGGCAACATTGAGGCATCTGTGTGGCTTGCACAGGAAGTGTGAGTGCTGGTGCACCTGATGCCTGTTGTGGCAGAGGGCCCCCAGATGCACCGAAGCCACCAAGTGAAGGACCATTCGGCAAAACAGAGCCTGCAGGCTGAGGTGCTGAACCAGCCGGGGATGCTGTTGAAGAGGCAGCATGAGCTGCAAATGTTACGTGACGAAAGGACGAGTTGAAGCCTGCAGCTGCAAACAAACACATTGACATCAAAGGCACGACAAAGCAGATGCACACCCAGGAGCAGTTGTATCCTTCTTTGCAAGGTGGTTGACTCACGTCCATAAACTGCATGACTCTGTGTGTCACTGCACTAGGTCAACTGAGTTGCATGCGCATAATGCACAAAATAGGAAGGCGCAAGGTGCTGCAGCTGTGTTCTGGCAATACAGCAAATGTTTGACATGCAAGTCAGTGAACCATCTGATGTCAAGACCTGCAATACAGGCATGGTATTGAGTGGGGGGCACCTGAGGGTTGTGATGATGCAGCCCCAACACCACCTGGTCCAGACCAAGGTGGGATAGCAACCCAAGGTGGGGTAAGGGCGGCAAACTCAGGAGGTTGTTGTCTAAACAGAGAAGTTGCAGGGGCTGATGCAACAGCAGGCGCTGTAGAAAACACACGGCCAAGCCCAGCTGCACCAGGACCAGAAGCTGCAACAATGAGGACGTTTAGGCAACTTGAGAATGTAAAGTGAAGTTCTGAAAGGGGTGCTGCATGTTGATGGCGCAAAGTAAGGCAAACGCTGCATGGACTCGCACACCCCATGCAAACCACAGCTAGTTGAGATGTAGACATGAGGCTATGTAAATCAAACAAGAATGCCCATTCAGAGATGGTGTGTACAGGAGCCACCACAAATAACAAGATAAGCAGCTTATGGTAGTACCTGATGTCTGTGAAGTTGGAGAGCCCCCGATTGAGGAAGGAACACCAAAAGGTGCCATGCCAAAGCCAGGACCAGATGTAGTGGTAGCAGTAGCAGCAGCAGCAGCAGCATGGGAGAACCCTTGTCCAGCGACTGGCGCTACAGGTGCTATAGGGGCTTGTGCAGCAACAGAAGGTCCTCTAGACTCAGGCAAGATAACAGGCTCAGTAGATGATGCTGTGGTATTGCCTCCTGAGCTTGGTGACGTGCCAGGAGCTGCAAATATAGCAAAGTCAGCACGATGCACCTGACTTTGCTGCTGAGCCAGTAGTAATGTTATGCGGCAAGTCGCCTGTCTTGCCTGCCTCATTGACATGCAGGGACTGCCAAAACTTTGAACGCAGTTGCATCCTATGGGACAGGACAAGCCACTCACCATGCATGCAGGCAACATTTTGCATTGCGCAGGCTTACTGCACTACAGAGTGTTCAATGGTGACATGCAAATCCTAGCAAAAGCTGGCACGTACGTGACACTGCTGAGAGAATACAGTGGTTGAAGCTTCGGTGCTGCTCAACTACAAAAATACCTGAAGTAGTTGCTCCTGAGAGTGCTGTACGGGAAGCCATGCCATTTTGTGTCCTGGCCGGACTAGCTTCGGGGTGTGACGTCGTGCCTGTGTTATCGGCTGGTGTCGAGGTGACTCCGAAGGACTGGAGATCACTGATCGAAGGATCATGAGCAGCCGATGCCGCTGAATTGTAAGACACGGATGCAGATTTAGCAGATGAGCTACTGGCCGTACTTGAGTACGCTCCAATTTCTTCCATGAAGACGCAGATCTAAGCGGACACCTGGCTCTTGATCCAAGCCTTGCTGAGCGCCTCCCAGCATTTGAGGTAACATTGTAGGTGCATGACTGAGGCTCTCAGCTAGGCTCTCAGCTGGTCGCATAGACTGCATATAACCCGAGGCATCCTAATCTGCCTGGCTCTTGTCAGAGAGAGAGAGAGATTACAGTAGTAGTAGTCAGTCAGGCAAATATATGATTTGCATGTCCAACGAATAACGAAATGTTTCGCTCCGAAACCAAACTGAACTTTTCACACTTTACACAACATGCAGACTGTTTGAGCGAATTGACGGACTCAGTAAGGGCATCTCAAGTCAACACACGACAAAGATGGACCAAGACCTGAGCTTACTATATATGCTGAGTTGTTTGATCGCAGTTGTGATGACGCAGCTGTGTTCTGACTATATGGACTGGACCACCAGCGCTTCCATATCAAGGCTAGCCGGCTTCACATCGTGTGTAACACATATGAAGTTGCACCTGAAGAGCATAGGCCATGCCTTTGAGGCCAAGATTGCCGCCAGAGGCCAATGCTAACTTTGCAGCTGGTCTGAGAGCAAACTTCGTAGATTTGCCCTGAAGTTGACAGGGTGATACACTACACAATCTCTAGAGATCTGTTGCACTTGGTCATCACAGGCGTCAGGGCTGCCACTGTACAATCCTAGCTTTGACAGACACTATACGCTAGCCAGTGTCAAATTAGACAAGCATGAGATTATCTTGACACACTGAAAGAAGGTATACAACCGCCAGGTGTTGACAGGATGACTTAGCATGATGGAAAATCTCTCCAGTCAATGTGATGTCAACATGGCAGCACATCAAAGGTACGCAGTGCACATGCAAAGCACAAAATGACCTCTGGCAGCACAGCATATATCATTTCCTTGATAGATTGGATGTCAGATACACTTTCCCAAGGATACACTAATTTGCAGAGTTTAATAAATTGCCTGGATCATAAGGGTTCTGCGTACATCATTCGAGTCATCAAAAGGCAGTGCACATGCAAAGCACACAATGACCAACAGTAGAAGTACGTACAGACATTACAGGTTTTGCAGGCAAGGACCTATGTCAAAGATATCAAAATTGTGGCATCTGCAGTGACAATGCCTAAAACCACAGCATTCATAATGCTAATTATGCAAGACTATACTATTTAATTATATAGATGTGAGCCGCTTTGTTCCAATCTTGAGAATTTGAGCTTCAGCTGAGCACGTTAGCTCTTCTGTCCTTGGACCGAGTGCTCTGTTGTAAATCAAGGTCTTCGTCATCAATCAGTAGTTGCCACCCTGCACAACAAAGACCATCTCAGCATCACTTATCAAATCTGCCATAACATTGCTTAATCAACACACAGGCAGTGTGAAGGACACAACTCAGCTTCTGCAAACACACAAACGCAAACAATGTATAGGATGCCTGCAGGCAAGAAACAGTACACAACAGGATTTAGTACCTCATGGTGGCCCAAACGTGTCTGTTGCAACTTTTGCTTAACTCTGTCAACACCTTGCTGGGGGCGGGATAAGCTCTGACTGACAAATGGTGGCGCCTGTACAAGTATGCCACCACTTGTCAGCCTAGCCTTGACCAAAAACAAGAGCTTCAATTTCACAAGCAACAGACACTCATGTACCATCCTAGCCTAAGCAAAAGGAGATTTCACAGATCATGCAGCAAAGTGTTACATCACATTCTCCACACATCTGCATGGAGACATTATCAGCAAGGTACTGAACATGTTGATCACACACAGCTGCTACAACATGCTGATATGCAACAGGGAGGTGGCTCAACAGCAAAGAAACCAGATCACACCTGGCGAGAGTCATGGAATCCAGTTCCAAAGCCTGTACCCAGGCCTTGACCCCACTTGAAGCCCCCCTGTTGCTGGTCCTGACCCCCCTGTCCAGCAAGCTGTTTGTCCATACCTCCCTCCTGGTTAGCCATGCCTACACTCTGGTTAGGGCCACTGGACCCATACCCAGAGCTCTGGTTGGGGTGCCCAACCTGGTTGTCATTGTACCCTCCCTGGTTTCCTTGGTGACCTATACCAACAAGTGATACAACTTTACCATCTGGGGATTCACATAACCAACCCTCATGCTCACCCTATCATTTTAATGAGTGCAATTTGCTTGATGGATGACTAGTCTACTTATCAAAATGACTCCATACTGTTGAGCACACTAGCATGGTCACAGCTTATGATCTCAATACACCCTCTCACAGCATGATATTTATGTGTTACTGACGAACCAGACAATCTCAATACACCCCCTCACAGCATGATATTTATGTGTTACTGACGAACCAGCAATCTGGACATCATAGCATGCAGACACAGATGCTGTCATGTATGCATACAGCTTTGACTTCACAAATGTTGCTGCTGCAATCAGGCACACCAAAATTAGCACATCAGACTGAGGGCAAATGCTCACCATAGCCCTGCTGCCCCTGGCCGCCATAGCCCTGCTGCCCCTGGCCGCCATAGCCCTGCTGCCCCTGATTGCCATAGCCCTGCTGCCCCTGGTTGCCATAGCCCTGGTTGGAGCCCTGTCCATAGCCCTGGTTGCTCTGGTTACCACCCATACCATAGTTGGGGTCCTGCCCATGAGCGGCACGTGACTCCCTGTTGGCCTCAGTGCCTGGGATGTAGCTCATCACACCACCACCAGTGTTGCTGCCACTACCATAGCCCTGGTTGCTACCAGTGTTGTTGTTGCCAGAGCTGTAGCGGTTGGGGTCCTGGCCGTGTGCAGCGCGAGACTCCCTGTTGGCCTCAGTGCCAGGGATGTAGCTAGCTACACCACCGCCAGTATTGCTGCCAGTGTTGTTGCTACCATAGCCCTGGTTGCTGCCAGAGTTGTAGTAGTTGGGGTCCTGACCACTTGCAGCACGAGACTCTCTGTTGGCCTCAGTGCCTGGGATGTAGCTCATCAATCCACCACCAGTGTTGCTGCCAGTGTTGTTGCCAGAGGTGTAAGTGTTGGGATCCTGGCCATGAGCAGCACGAGACTCCCTGTTGGCCTCAGTGCCTGGAATGTAGCTGGCAATGCCACCGCCTGAACGTACAAGGAAAGAACAATCAGCGGCCTTATTAAGTTTCTGAACCTGCTACAGAATGCTAGGAGATGCAGCAGCATTCACACAATTAGGCATTTCTCAGTGGTGTCAAACACTATGCCCTCACATTACGCAATAAACTTCATAATGCAAGAGCATTTTGTTTGGTACCACTGAATAAACTGCGTAATGTGAGAGCAGCAGTCATGTTGACTTACAGTTGGGCATTGCTCAGCAGTGTCAGACAGAACAACACGATGAGAAAGCAGCAATGCTTGGATGATGCAAACCAGACATCAGCAGTGTGAGGCAGACTGATGAATGTGAGATGCCGCAATGCTGATAACTAGCTACACTTGCTGAAGCACGCAGACAGGCTGCAGGAAAGATAGGCTGCAAGGCAATTGACATTATGGAGCAAGGCAACTGAAGAGTGCTGCTACCAAATCCACAGTCAGTGTGCACACAACATCACAACAGATATGATGCAGTACCTGTGTTTGAGCCAGTGTTGCCTGAGCTGTAAGTGTTGGGGTTCTGGCCATGAGCAGCACGAGACTCCCTGTTGGCCTCAGTGCCAGGAATATAACTGGCTACTCCACCACCAGTGTTGCTGCCAGTGTTACCAGAGCTGTAGGTGTTGGGGTTCTGGCCATGAGCAGCACGAGACTCTCTGTTGGCTTCAGTGCCTGGGATGTAGCTGGCCACTCCCCCACCAGTGTTACCACTGCCGTAGCCCTGGTTGCTGCCAGTGTTGTTGCTGCCAGAGGTGTAGGTGTTGGGGTCCTGACCATGTGCAGCACGAGACTCCCTGTTGGCTTCAGTGCCTGGGATGTAGCTCATCAGACCACCACCAGTGTTGCTGCCAGTGTTGCCTGAGCTGTAGGTGTTGGGGTCCTGACCATGAGCTGCACGTGACTCCCTGTTGGCTTCAGTGCCTGGGATGTAGCTAGCAATGCCACCGCCTGTGCCTGTACCAGTGCCGGTGCTGCTGCCATAGCCCTGGTTGCCAGTGGTGGTGTTGTTGCTGCTGCCGTAGCCCTGGTTGTTGCTGGTGCCATAGTTGGGGCCCTGGCCATGCTCAGCACGTGAAACCCTGTTGGCCTCAGTGCCTGGGATGTAGCTGGCTACTCCACCACCTGAAATAGAATGCAACAAGTTAAAACCAGAATCTCAATCCTATTGTGTCAAAGCTTATAGAGGTGAAATGAAGCTTGCAGTGTAGTATAATAGCGTGCAGTATAGGTCGACCAGTGGTAAGACAAGGCAACTACGTGCAGCGGCCAGCTGCAACCTGATCACATCACAAACATGCGCACCGAAGATGGAACTCTGCATCATGCTAGCTGTACGCATGCGTGAGCATACCTGTGTTGCCAGAGCTGTAGGTGTTGGGGTTCTGGCCATGCTCAGCACGTGAAATCCTGTTGGCCTCAGTGCCTGGAATGTAGCTGGCTACTCCACCACCAGTGTTGCTGCCAGTGTTGCTGCTACCGTAGCCCTGGTTGCTGCCAGAGTTGTAGTAGTTGGGGTCCTGACCACTTGCAGCGCGAGACTCCCTGTTGGCCTCAGTGCCTGGAATGTAGCTCATCAGACCACCACCAGTGTTGCTGCCAGTGTTGTTGCTGCCAGAGGTGTAGGTGTTGGGGTCCTGCCCACTTGCAGCACGAGACTCCCTGTTTGCCTCAGTGCCTGGGATATAGCTCATCAGTCCACCACCAGTGTTGCTGCCAGTGTTGTTGCTGCCAGAGGTGTAGGTGTTGGGGTCCTGACCACTTGCAGCACGAGACTCTCTGTTGGCCTCAGTGCCTGGGATGTAGCTCATCAGACCACCACCAGTGTTGCTGCTGGTGTTGCTGCTGCTACCATATCCTTGGTTGCCAGAGTTGCCAGAGGTGTAGGTGTTGGGATTCTGGCCATGTGCAGCACGTGACTCCCTGTTGGCCTCAGTCCCTGGGATGTAGCTGTTGGCGTTCTCTGTGCCTGAGCCAGTGCCTGCAGCAGGGGCACAACAGGGTCCAAATCACATCAATGTCAAGAGTCTACCATGTTTTGGAGAAGCTTTGAAATGGCGAAGGTCTGTTCAAAATCTTGTAAGCATGTGCTCAAGCGCGAAGCTGAAAACAACAGGCAAAGCTAGCCAGGAAATGTAAAATGCCTGGGGTGACAAAAAAACCCAAAGGCTCTGTAGTAATGCCACGTTTTGCCCTCCTTATGCAAGGTCACCTTGTCTACATCATGCAGATGCTGTCCTTCACCCAAAACACTTTAAACAAGCTCACACCTACATATGACTGCTCAGCATACACTATGACGCTAATGATGCTCAGCGCTTCAAGTGATCCAAATGGTCACTCTGGAGACATTGTCAACCGCTTGTCTGCATACTGTCCTTGTCATGACCAGCAAACAATTCCATGCATCAGCCTGCCACAGCATCTGCCACAAATGCTGTGGCAGGCTGATACATGCAAGTGTTTACTGGTCATGTCAGCTCCTGCAACTCACCGGTGACATCTACACGCTCTGTACCCTGACATTTCAGCACTTGTTGCAAAATCATGGCATTCAAATCACGGCTGGCCTTATTCATACTGTAGCAATCCTACCACTTTTGGCACGTACTGCCAACCACAAAGTTACCTAAAATAAGCATATGGCAGTGATGCAACACACTCACATTGGTCATTTCAAGGCTGGCCTTGCAGGGGGGGTGGTGGAGCGACCCCTGACCATGTTGGTCTGCTGAAAGACTCAGGATACTCCAGGCATCAGTCACTGCCCAAAAGCCCACGAGTTAGTTGGAATGAAGCACTTGCAGGAGCCAGGAACCCTCCTGGGGATCCTGGCTCCTGCAATGCGCTTCATCCCGACTAACTTGTGGGCTTTTAGGCAGTGGCTGGCGCAAGGAATGGTCAAGCAACAGCATTGCTCCCAAATCCTCTGGTAGATAAGACCGCACCATAGAAACTAAGTGACTTGAGTTGCATGCATGATGGCCTGCATGCAAACCGTGCAGCTACTGAGGAATATACCTGAGCCAGAGCCAGTGTTGCTGCCATAGCCCTGGTTGCTGCCAGACCCAGTGTAACGGTTGGGGTCCTGCCCACTTGCAGCACGAGACTCTCTGTTGGCCTCAGTGCCTGGAACATAGCTGGCCACTCCACCACCAGTGTTGCTACCAGTGTTGCTGCTGCCATACCCTTGGTTGCCAGTGTTGCCAGAGGTGTAGGTGTTGGGGTTCTGCCCATGTGCAGCACGTGACTCCCTGTTGGCTTCAGTCCCTGGGATGTAGCTCTTGGCAGTCTCTGTTGCTGAGCCAGTGTTCTGGCTGCCATAGCCAGTGCCTGCAGCACACAATAATGTGATCAAAAACAGCTTGAAGATGTATATGTCAGTAATGATTACATAGAAATGGTCAGGAAGAAGGCTGAGTGCAGTGCAGAGTGCAGTGCAGAATGCAGTGCACTATGCTAGAATGATAGTCAACAAAGTCTACAATCAAGATCAAAGAACCTGCTAGGATCAGTAGGTGGAGCATGAAATGCAAGTTGCAGCAAGGACTGACTGTACCACTGCACAGTGAAACATGCGGTACATGTTGCTGTAAAAAAGCTTGCCAACAAGACAAGGGGACAAACATGATCTAACACCAGAGTGTCACGTGCACGAATGAGACAACATGATACAAAGACAAGCAGCCAGTATCTACATGTAAGGTTTTGCTGCACAGCTTATCAGGCTGGCAGGCACCAAATGCAATAGGTCAAAAAGCTCAAACTGGTAAATGCTGTGATGAATGTGTACCTGAGCCAGAGCCAGTGTTGCTGCCATAGCCCTGGTTGCTGCCAGAGCCAGTGTAGCGGTTGGGGTCCTGACCACTTGCAGCACGTGACTCTCTGTTGGCCTCGGTGCCTGGAATGTAGCTGGCCACTCCACCACCAGTGTTGCTGCCAGTGTTGCCACTGCTGTAGCCCTGGTTGCTCCCAGTGTTGTTGCTGCCAGATCCAGTGTAACGGTTGGGGTCCTGACCACTTGCAGCACGAGATTCCCTGTTGGCCTCAGTGCCTGGGATGTAGCTAGCTACTCCACCACCAGTGTTGCTGCCAGTGTTGCTGCTGCCATAGCCCTGGTTGCTACCAGAGTTGTTGCCAGAGCTGTAGCGGTTGGGGTCCTGCCCATGAGCAGCACGAGACTCCCTGTTGGCCTCAGTGCCTGGAACATAGCTGGCCACTCCACCACCAGTGTTGCTGCCAGTGTTGCGGCCAGTGTTGGATGATGAGTAGTCTGAGCCAGAGGCAGAGCCTGTGCTGCCGTGGTGGCGGGGGCGGCCCTCTGTCTCAGCCAGACCAGCAGCGCCAACTCCTGAGCAGCAGCAGGTATCAGTCAGCATGCTCGAAATGTGGCGCACATGGACAAGCAGTTGATAGCTTGCCTGGACGACAGATGCTCAATGAGCTTGTGTTTCACACACTGGTGCATAGGCATCATGTGGCAGTGCACAACAGACAATGAACCAAGCTTCACCATATGTATGCTGCCTCAGCCATTTGCCTACACAGACAAGACCCACAGCCCTGAACAAAAAGTTACAAAACAACAATGTCGTGCAAAGTGCTGCAATTGCTCTGGTTGTGCGCTGAACACCAGAGTCATCCGTCGGTTATGCTGACACAGGAGACTTGTGACATCATGCATCAGCTGTTGTAGGAGAGTCTAGCAAGCAACGATAGTTACAAGTACATAGGCTTGATGCTGTCGTTGCTTGCTAGACTCTCATACAACAACTTGGCTCTGAACCCAAGCATCAAGCTACTAGTACTTGTAACCATCGTTGCTTGCTAGACTCTCCTACAGCATCAGCATAGACTGCACAGACAGAGGTAAAGCACAGAATGAGGAATGTCCACTGACCTGCTGCAGCACCTGCTCCTGCGTGCTCATGCCCGTGGTGCCCATGGTGGTGACCATGCTGCCCACTGCCACTGCCAACACCACTGCCACTGCCAACACCACCACTGCCAGTGTTGCGCCCCTCATAGTAGTTGTTGTCATGAGTGCCAGACCCACCACCGCTGCCGGTGTTGCTGCCACCGCCCTGGCCAAGGCCAGCACCTTCAAAGTCATCGCCCTGCCTGACATGCTTGTCCCTGTAGGCCTGGGTGCCAGGGATAACGCTGGCAAGGCCACCGCCACCGCCGCCGCGGCTGCTGCCACCGCTGGTGACAGATCCTGGACCAGAGTTGTAGTCCATGTTTGTGCCAGAGGCTGTGCCCCGGCCTGAGTTGTAGTCGCTGCCAGTGCCTGTGCCACTGCCAGTGTTGCCGCTGCCATGAGTGTCCCTGTGAGACTGAGTGCCTGGAACATGGCTGGACACACCACCACCGCTGCGGCCAGTGTCAGCACGAGAGCCTGGGTTGGCAGCTGAGTCATACGCGCTGGGTCTGCCTGAGGTGGTACTGACACTCTGGCCTGGAGTCAGACTGGTGCTGCCAGTACCTACTGCTTGGCCATCAGCGTTGTAGACTGCTGCGCCAGACTGTGAGACGGGTGCTTGGGGGTTGTTGAAGCTGTCGGTGCCTTGGGCAGCATACTGGGACCCAGTGCCTGAGCCCATGCCACTGCCATAGTTGCCACCACTGCCAGTGCCAGAGTGATGCTTGTTGCGCTCATGCTCAGCCAAGCCGCCCACACCAGCTCCTAAAAGCACAAAAGCATTTGGACACCACATACAATCAGGGGCCAGTCAGGCATGCAAGTGGTCTTGGTGTACATGCAAATGCAGCCTGAAGCCGACGATCCTAGATATCTTGTGTTTGTTGCTGAAGGCTATGAGGCCGCACATTAAGCAGCATCAGTCTTGCTGCTTCATGTGCTGCATCAACGCATTCAGCAACAAACACAAGACATCTAGGATACACCAACACATGAAATTTGATTGATAAACACACAGACTGAAACACCAGGCCAGGCCAGCAAATCCACAATTTGCAATCAACACTTTGCTCCCACGCAGCACTGAGCATGAAGTAGCATAGCACAGCAGGCAGTCAGCAACAATCAACACTGCAGGCCAAGCAGGTAAGCTCTGCTACTGCTGCTGTCATGTGCACTTTGAGATATTAACTGTAGCAAAGGACTTACATCAACACAAAGGCTGCAACACAAAGAACAACAGGGCAATTTACTGACCTGCAGCAGCATCTCTGCCCAGGTGGTGTCCAGAGCCGGACCCAGTGTTTCCAGACCCAGATCCTGTGTTGCCAGACCCATACCCTGTGTTGCCAGACCCAGATCCTGTGTTGCCACTGTCATAGCCTGAGCCTGTTCCAGTGCCTGTGTTGCTGCCTGAGCCAGTGCCTGAGCCAGTGGCACCCTTCTTCTCCTTGTACTCAGCAGTTCCTGGGATGTGAGACTTGAGGCCGCCGCCAGTGCCTGAGCCGGATGACTGATAGCTGGAGCCGTAGTCACTGCCTGTACCAATGGCTGTGCCAGTGCCAGTGCCGCGCTGGCCCCTGCAGCAGGATCAGAGCAAATCAGCAAAACTAAGAATAAAAATGACAATGATAATGAGGATTTTAATGATAATAAAAACAACAACAATAATAATAATAATAATTTAATTGCTTTCCAGCTCACGATGAGCTAGGTACGTGCGGGACAAGTCTTGTGTCTCCAAAGCAGTCTGTCTTGCGGTCTCTATGAGGTCAGCAAGCCATTGGAGAACAAAAGCTGCAAGCTTAAACAAGAAGCTGCAAAGTGATGGGAATCATGCTGACATTTTCCTGAAGTGAGAGTGGGGGCTTAGCTGTTGAGTGCCAGCTGCAGCTGTAGGTCAAAGGTGGTGATTTGATGACACATGAGTGCCATGCAACAGAGTGCCATGCAAGGATTCACATCAACAGCACAAAGATCCAGATTTGTTGGAAAACTGAAATTGAGGTAATGCCAAACGGCAGTGCCTGAATACTACTGATGCATGCGAACAGAGGCATACAATGCAGCCCATTCTCAACATTTGGATATGCAAAAGAGGTGCATGTAACCCAGGGGGTACAATCAGAACAAATACAATTCCATAGCGCTGCAGCATAGCCATAAAGACATACGTGAGCTCCTGTGATCCTGGAATGGGGTTCCTGACATGGGAGCCAGTGTTGCCACTGCTGCCGTAGCCCTGGTCTGATCCAAACCCTGAGCCTGATCCAGTGCCTGAGCCAGTACCAGTTCCGGTGCCAGAGTGATGCTTGGTGTACTCACGCTCAGCCAGACCACCTGCTCCTGTTCCTGTACAAACACAGGAAGCTTCTGAGCAGAAGAAATATGGTCCGGGCGGATTGCTCCAGATAAGGCAACAATCTCAGGGGTTTATGGACAGTACGTGTGACATGCACTATAGCTGTGCATGTATTTACAGTCAATGCCTTTACAAAAGGATTCCACTGTTATGAGTGGACAAGACATGAGACATGCAGTGCATGCACAGGTGCATTCCAAAGATATCAGCACTGCAGAGTGCTGGCTTAGCAATGACAGCCAGGCACTCAAGACAGCTGACTGAAATCTGCTATCAGCACTCAGAAGCAATGCTGATGAAGGGACTTACTCAAACAGAGCAAGTGCACAGATGAGCAAGCGCACAGATGAGTCAAACATCATCAATACAGGCAGGGGTTTAACTAACCTGCAGCAGCGTCTCTGCCAGTGTGAGAACCAGACCCAGTGTTGCCAGTGTTGCCAGTGGTACCAGTGTTGCTGCCATAGCCAGAGTCTGAACCAGAGCCTGTTCCTGTGCCAGTGCCAGTGTCACCCTTGCCGTGAGCAGCCTTGTACTCCTTAGTACCAGGCAAGTGAGCCTTCAGCTTGGCTGCAGCTCCACCACCGCCGGTCCCGGTGGTGGTGTCATTGGCGCCACTGCCAGTGCCAGTGTTGGAGCCAGAGATGCCACTGCCGCTGTTGAGGGAGCCACCGCCGACGCCCTGGCCGTAGTGCTGCTCAGGCTTGCCCCTGGTGTCCTCGCTTCCTGGCAGGTGGCTGCGCACATTGCCTGTGGTCAAGGCTGCGCCCTGGTTGCTGCCAGTGTCGTAGTTGCTGCCTGTGCCTGTTGCGCCGACACCCCTAGTGCCACCGCTCAAGGCGGCACCGTCGCCACTGCCACTGCCATAGTTGCCACCACTGCCACTGCCAGTGCCGTAGTTGCCACCACTGCCAGTGCCTGTGCCAGAGTGGTGCTTGTTGCGCTCGTGCTCAGCCAAGCCGCCCACACCAGCTCCTGCAAAAGCACAGGTGAAAGAGTGAGAGCTTGAAGAGATCTTGAGGGATAAAGCTGTATGAGAAGAGAGGCAGATGCTGTGACTGGCCACAGCAGGAGTAACAGAGTTTGCTGTGCAACCTGACACACAACATGACACAAAACATGAAAAGGGTCAAATGCTTGTACTCTGTCATGCTGCACTGCAGCATCAGTGGTCAGTAGAGACAGACATGCATGTAGAACCACACATGCCAGAGAAAAGTCTAAAGTGGTTCGTGAATTCACTTCTCAAATGCAAACAAGATTGCAACAGAAAGCAGAATGTGTATCAGCTGTGCTTGCATGTTATGTCACTGCTCCACATTGCGCAGTGCAGTGACACAACATGCAAGCACAGCTGATAAACTGCCTATCCCAGCATTTCACTACCGAAAGAGACACTAGATGGGACATTCTGACTCACAGTACATGCAAAAGTAGACCAGACACGAGAGTCGCAGGTTCACCTGCAGCTGCATCTTTGCCCAAGTGTGATCCAGACCCAGTGCCAGAGCCAGTGCCAGTGCCAGAGCCAGTGCCAGAGGCCAGGCCTGAACCAGGGCTAGTGCCAGAGCCAGTCCCTGATCCATGGGCCAAACCATAGGCCTCAGTGCCTGGGATCTTGCTCTTGATGCCACCAGTGTTGCTGCCACTGCCGGTGTTGGTGTCACCACCGCTGTAGCCGGTGCTTTGGCCACTGCCGATGCCAGAGTGGCCACTGCTGCTGCCTAGGCCAGTGTTGCCAAGGCCATGACCGGTGCTGCCACTGCTTGTGTTGCTGCCGTAACCAGTGCCGGTGTTACCAACACCAGTGCCTGTGCCTGCCATGGTACCGCCACTGCCACTGCCAGTGTTGCCACTGCCATAGCCTGAACCTGTGCCACTGCCGTAGCCAGCGTTGCTGCCGGTGTTGTTGCCGTAGCCACTGCCAGTGCCAGAGTTTTGGCCATAGCCACCGCCAGTGCCAGCGGTGGCACCAGTGCCGACACCACCAGCAGCGCTAGCAGGAAGTGCATGCTGGCCTGTGCTGCCAGCAGCAGAGTTCACAGCAACACCATCAGCGTTGTACACCTTGTTGCCCTGCTGTGGTGCTTGTTCATGCCCAAAGTTGGTGGTTGCTCCACTGCTGTAGCCGGCACCAGTCACATCCTTGGCACCACCAGTGTTGCTGCCATAGCCAGTGCCTGAGCCTGTAGTGTTGCTGCTGTAGCCGCTACCACTGCCAGTGCCACTGCTGGTGCCACGGGAGGCTTGGTTCTCAGCTGTGCCAGGGATGTAGCTCTTGGCCTTGGCTGCTGTGGAGCTTTCAGTGCCGCTGCCAGTGTTGCTACCGTAACCAGTGCCAGTACCTGTGTTGCTACCATAGCCTGTGCCTGAGCCAGAGCCAGTGTTGCTACCATAGCCAGTGCCAGCACCCACAGCGCCTACTGCACCACCAGCTAGGGCACCTGCATAACAGAACCAGGGGATTAACAGCAGCAACTAAAAATGACATAGGCACATAAATGTCTCATGAGCTGCAGCTGCTATGATCAAGCTGAGTCAGGTAAATGCACTTTCAATGGACAATACAGCAATGGTAAAACGCCGCCAGAGTATAAGCGCATGCAACATAACGAAGGGAAAGCAGACTTGGCAGCAACATGCAAAACTGACTTTGCTCAGCATCGATGACCTCTGCAGCGCTGCGCAACAGTTTGGCAAAAGCAAAAGCAGATGGTACAAGAGAATTGCAGCATGGTCACTGACCTGTGGCTCCTGAGCCGGTGCCAGTGCCGGTTCCTGTACCAGATCCATTGGAACCTGTACAGCAATGTTTGCATTAGATCATGATATAGTACACCATGGTGCTGCTGCAACATGCAATGATCAAATGTGTGTGACTGTAAACGCAGTTGCAGTCCCAAAGCAGCACCTCAGGCTCAGGATGCAGTCATGAGATGTATCAGGCGATGTCAAGTGCACAAAGCAAGGTGCACACATGTGTAACTCATGTCTGCTGCACAGCCAGGGACTGCAACCACCACTGCACATGCAAACCCACATGACTGCTGCATGGAAGGTACCTGTGACTGCAGAGCCACCAGTGCCGGTGCCACTTCCAGAGCCTGTATAGACCAAAACTGCTGCTAAGACATCAGGCAGTCAGGCATTTTCCAGCATAATTGAGGAAACACTATGGGCATGGCAATACTGACGAAAAGAGCAGCAACAACAAGTGGACGCAGCTCAAGACTACAATCTGTGCAAAGCTAGGTTGTGGGATCAGTGGAGCGTGATGCGCTACTCACTTCCGTAACCTCCAGTGTTGACGCTGGCCAAGAACTCTCCGGATCTGTCGCCAGACTTGTCTGCGAGAGGTACCCTAAGCTGTTCACCGCCTGAGATCCGATTCAAAGGGTACTCTGCAGCAAACAGTGCGTTACAACAAAGGGAATTACAACGCGACCAAATGTTTGATACGTGAAGCCGTCAACGTGTGTTACCTGCTGAACCCACAAGCGTATCAGGAAGCAGTGTGTGCTTGGCATACACGGCGACTGACAGCTCTGTGTGATTTAGGCTAGGGTGCTCGAAAGTGAGAGTGTCGCTCCATGAAGGTGAGCGAGCATCTGTTGTGTTCAGCGATGTGTTTTGATGGTGCCCACCAATCGAAACATACGCGTATAGTTTTTCCTGCACACCAAAGCGCAAGCTCAAACATAGCCAGATCGAACTTCCGGAACGCGGAGGCTGTCAGCCGACGATGAGTACATCGGCAGCCAAAATTGAGCAGATGGAAACTTGCGCATGCATCACAACGCAAATGCCAATCAGTCGTCAACTGCAGACTGCACTCCCTCTAAGCGCGTGCATGCACGGAACTGCAGGCAATCCTAGGGCCACACACCTTCGTGTTTGTTAGTCCGCTGGCAGAGATGTTTGTGAAAGTGAAGCTCCCGGCGCCTGCGCCAGTACCGCTACCAGTGCTGGTACCAGTCCCGGTAGTGCCAGAACGTCCGGAACCACTGTGAGAGCTGTGCAGAGCACTTGCCATTGTTGCAAGCTAGTGAACGAGCAGTGTCGATCTGTCAACCGTGTTTGATTGTCGCTGTAAATCAAATAAAGAGTCGGAAAGTGTTGTCGCGGTGATCTCAGCAAAGTGTATGATGACTTGAACTCGTGACACAAAGGTAGATACTTCCGGGTGTGAGGTGGCTTCCACGTGCTGACTTCTTCTCCAGAAATTGCACTGTCACTCACGCAGTACTTTGGATTAAACCTTATCCTAGGCACGTTGAGCAGCTGCATGAGAGCTGCGCCTCGGCTGCAGTCTAGGGGGTGTAGATGACTGACGCTCTCCAGAGACAGCTTTTGTGCATCTGCCAAGCATGCAAGCATGCAAGCCTGTCTCTCACAGCTAGTAGAATGGGCGCAGGAGGTATGCGGCAATGCATATGCAACAGTATACTACGTACTTTTTTCACACGCATTGCATGCAGGACATCGTGACTGATCTGCCCCTAAATACATGGTAAAGGGACATGCAGGCGACCTCCTAACTCTGGCAACCCTGCGAAAAAGGGAGGTGCTAACTGAATGCCCTGAGGCCTGCAAGATATTCAGTGGAAAGTCTTGGTGGCTGTTACACATCTCAGCTGCAGCTTCCATCAATATATATATTTGCGTGTATCAAGCTTGCATGCCACCTGGGAAAGCACCACACTTTCATGGCAACTAAGTCTTAAGACTTGCAGGACATGTCTGTACAGCAGCACATGCGCAACACTTCAAATTCGATGAGCCCCTAAGAGCAATTCATCAGTACCCTGGCAATCCAGATTTCCTGGCTGCGCATGCGTCTTAATGTCAAGGAGGCACAGTTCTTTGCATATATGAAATGAATGAATTTCCAAGCAACATCTAATACACAAAAGGGCTCCGAAGTACAAGTTGAAAGTTAAAGGTGGCTAGCCTATACTGCACTTTACTTCAATATGACTGCGACAAGACACTCCTGCCGTGGATCATGTACACGAAGCTGCTGATAAACATCCTGACAACCTGGGATGAGAAACATGGTGTGCTTGTTGGAGTTAGACTTAAAATTCACCACACCGGCTCTCTGCTTTTCAGTAAGGTACTCACAGAAGTCATGGAACTGCAGACTATTCCCTGTGTCATCTGTAGACACAATGCACCGTATGACCACATTCTGAGGTGCATGTGCCTTAGACTGCTCTAGAGCACGTGCAACCACTACTCTGGCACGGACATCCAGCAATTTTGGCCAGGGCAACAGTGCATCAGCAGGACCAACGCTCAAGCACTCTGCTCTGCATTTGGGCACGCCAGTCTTGGCAAGATGACCACGCCATGCCACTGGTAAGCTGGGTGGCAGCTTTGCTGCTTCAGCAACTCCTTGCATGCCTGACAGCTGTATCGGCTGATGCAGATTAGACTGTGACCCTGTCCGCTCTGGAGCCGTGACAGGAACTGCATGTCTGACTGGTTTCTGTGATACATGCCGCAGATCTGCTTGAGGCACAGGCCCTGGTGCATGCTGCGTCTGAGGCTGACCATGATCTGACATGTGGGTCAGGCCAGTCAGATGGGGTGGCAGAAGATGAGCAGGCACAGCTGCTGCAGCAGCTTCTGGCATGATGGGGTTGAATGAGGGTGGGGACTGCAGGGGCAGGGGTGGGGGAGGTGAAGGTGCCTGCTGCATGGTATGCTGTATGGGGTGCTGACTCTTGGCACCGGCCTGCAGCATGTTCACAACAATCTTGCACAGTGCAGCTGTACTGATCATGTATTATAGCAACACTGACCAAAGCGTGATACTGGACACATGCAAACAGCACAGCAGCATTGATTGTGTCCCAGTATGAGGCTGAAAGCAAGGCAGAGCTGTGGAGGTGCACTTGGTCAGGTCACAGCCCTGATCAAGGCTGAAATATTTTTGGTACCCACGCAACACAAAGTGTTTACTGTCTGCAAGATGCACTCAGCACATATGGGCAATTTGTAATACATGCAAGCAGGGCCCAATGCAAATGTGTACAGGGCCTCCTTCATGCTGAGAGACTATACATCTTGACCACTACCCTACAAGTTACATCTTGACCAATAGTGTACAAGTTACATCTTGACCACTACCCTACAAGATGGAATCATCAAATGGCAAACGCCCAGTCACCATCCAGCAAAGAGTCCAGGAAATGTCTGTAAGCAGTACCTGTGAGGCCGGTGATGCATCAGAAGTGGGTATATCAGGCTCCTGCTGGTCCCATTTGTTGGCTCTAGGCTTTTTCCTGGGCTGCTCATCCAATCCTCCTGCTTCGCTTTCCCTTTTATGGGCTCTGCCTCCTTGTGCAAGACCTCTTGCAGCAGTGAAGTCAGGAGCTCGCTGGGAGGAGGCTGTGCTGATGGCCCGAGAGATGGCAGGGGGCAGGCTGGGGGGTGGGACATGAGGGGTGCTATGTGGGGAGGCGGGACGGCTGTCAGGGGCTGACTGTGGGTGGGCAGGAAAGGGGTCCTGGGAAGTGGGATAGGGCCCGCTGCTACCCCTGGGAGACCTTTGTGGGGATGCTGGCAAGCTGCCACGCCTGCAGATGACATCAGATTAATGTTTAGGTCATTGACATACAACAACTGGTCAGATGTTGGACATTGTGCTGGCAAAAACCTCAATGTTGGAAGCCACTTGCAACACAGAGATAGCGCTGCAACACCTGCACATGGTGTGCATCTTGACTATAACAGTGTGTTTTATTGGCAATCTGAGCTGCACAACAACAAACTGCCTTGTTTAGCCCCCCCTGTATGTATGATAGTGCAAGCATGTCATTTTGATGGGCAGCAGATAAAGCCAGCATTACAGTCTTTGGACATGAGATAGGCGGCAAATTACCCAAAGCGAGAGGGGCTAGGACGCTGGTCATATGGGGCACTGCCAGGAGGGGCCCTGCTGCTTCGGCTCCTGCCCCTGGGGGACACCATGCGTCCACCCCTGACACCCCTGCCCCTTGGGGGAGAGGAGAACCCATCTCTTCTTGGAGGAGCTGAATTGCTGTGTTGGCCCTAACACATGCCAGGCAATGATCACAAGCTGTTTCTTGCTTTGCAGTCATTGCCAAACAGCTCTTGTCACTGTCCGACAGGCATTTTCATGACCCCAGCCAGTAACCATGAGCAACAACTCTTGCCTATGCACAACAGTGCTGGGGCACATCTGCACCCCTTTACTACAGCTGCAGCATGTTTGACACACATGCAGCAAGGGTAGCAAATGATGAGTGCAGCAGCACAGCCAGACTCTGTTGTTGGGCACTGCACGAGCCTGCCAGTTCCGAAGAAGGACACTGCTCACCTTGAAGAAAGAAAAGAAAAGAAAAGAAAAGAAAAGAAAAGAAAAGAAAAGAAAAGAAAAGAAAAGAAAAGAAAAGAAAAGAAAAGAAAAGAAAAGAAAAGAAAAGAAAAGACTACGCCTTTCGGCGTCAATTGAATGAGAAGCCAAGTATTATACCGGGCTTCCCAACTGCTCACCTTGAACTCTACACGCAAGGCTGAGCCGCACAGGAAAGCTCCATTCATGGCCCTTCTTGCTCTTGTGGCTGACTCAGCTTCCTCAAAGTCAATGTAGGCACAGTGGGTCTTCCACATGACAGTGCAGCCGACCACTGGGCCAAACACCTTGAAGGCCTTCCGAAGCTCATCTTCAGTGGTTTTGGCATTGAGCTGCACACATTGTACATTGTTTTAGCAGTGGCCTGAGACTTAATTGCTGTGCTATGGATTACAAGCGTTAGGTTTGTCACTTCAATGCAATGGCGCACATTGAAATTATGGGCAAGGAGGCAGATGGCATGCAGTGTAGTTCTGTGTATATTGTGAAGACGGAATTGCATATATAGCATGCAAGACATCACATACAGCTGTGACTGCAGGGTGTTGTGAGTGCTGCACCTGGCCAACCCAGACTGTTTTGATGTTGCGCTCGCCGCCTCCAGGCCCGAGGCGTGACTGCCCACCCCTGCCAGAGGGGTGAACAGAAGCCCCTGAAGGGCCCGTGTCAAAGCCTGCAGTTGATGGGCTTCTGCCCAAGGAGCGCACAGGGCTTGAGCCTCGGGAAGGGCTCATGTACCGCCCTCCAGGTGCCCCTCCTGAGTCATGCATACCACACTGATGACAGGTTTCTGCTTGGACATGATGCTTTCACTGATCACAACGTTGTGATTGATCAAGCACAGTATGTCAGTGATTGATGACTGGTTGCGAAGTACGCATGATGACGAGTACATGCATTTGCATCTGCACCAACTTGCCATGCCACACAACAACACCATGCTTGAGCACAAAAGGACACAATGTTCTGAGTGAAATGGCTGATGTGAGCTGCACAGCTCTGCATCAAGCCTGTCAACTCAATGCACACAGTAAGTATGCATGAGACAAGCCTGGGAAGCTGTGTTTGTTCCATGGATGCCGTACACACACGATACGGATGTTGTAGAATTGTTTGCCAAGTACCTGCTGAGTGTGCCTAAACCCACATCTGCACGCCAACATGCACTACATTGGTTTGCAGCATGTGCCTGTTGACATCACAGTGGCTTTCAGAGCACAGCACAATCCTACAACAATCCATTTTTTTTGCAAAGATTGTACGGTGAACAGGTGATGTACCTGAAAAGCCTGGCCTGGCTGCATGCACCAAAGCATGCAGGACATCTGCCACCATGGCCGGCCTGCTGAAGCGCATCAGCAAGCCTGCTACTCCAGTGCTGTGGATGATCTCGCTGTGCTCAGGCCTGGGAGCATGACCTTCATCCAGGTCCCTGAACACCGCTGCTTCGGTTCCTGGCGTGGCCACATTTGAAACAAAGACATGCGCTGGGGGTGGGGGTTCTAGCCTGCAGTCAAGTCAAAGCAAATTGTCCATGTGAGCAAGCGACATTATGCATGTCAGAATTGCTGTCTGTCAGCTGTGCATACTGGAATTGAGCTGCTGGCTGATGTGCAATTGTGTGGATGACCAGAAATGAGTACCCACTTGTGGAAGCAGTGGAAGGTTAAGGACATCTTCTTAAATGATTTGTATCAAAGCAAAGGGCCTGGTGTCACACATGTTGCCAAATGGCACAAAATGGTTGTGGATTGCTAGGGTGTGAGGTACAATGCAAAGTGCAAGTGGACCATTGGGCTGTGGGTTGTAGCATGCAGCTGTGTCCTGCCAGCCAAAAGCAAGGCCTACCTGCGATCCATTCTGGGATCAGAGGGCTCAGAGGGACAGAATCTGAGCATGAGAGGGCGCCCACCAAAGACTGGCCTGTTGTTCATGTCCTCCCAGCACATGAGGGCACCCCTGCATCCAAGCAAACAGCATTACGAGCCTACGATACATCAAGATTTGGTGTGATGTGTTGGCAAAAGGATGAAGCTGGGTTTCAAGATCCCCAGGTCAGCTGATATGGGTTTTCAGAACTCACTGCTGCCATGCAGACAGTGGCAATGCTGCTAGTAACGTTGCACAAGAGCGGATGCCCCCTCATGGGGTAGGGCCTTAGCCTTGGCAGGAATGTAAAGTTATGCCAGCAACCATTGGTTTACGCCATGTACACCAGGCCAATCACGACTAAATTATTAAAAAATGCAGCAGTAAGTGCAGTAGCAGAATGTTTGAAGCTTGGAGTCGCACTTGAAAGTCGCAAAGGTCACCAAGGCCTCGTCCCTGTTGGGGCACTCAGGAAAGACTATGAACTGTACGTCCCCAACTTTGCTGGCTTCTCTGGCCAGATCTGCCTCAAGGATGCTGGGAGGCAGGCCTCCAAACCAGATGCAGCGAGTAACTGCTGTAATGCCAAGGCCAGGCCTGGGCAGCGGCGCAAGTGACCAATCTGCAGTCAAGGAAGCTTTACAATGTTGTTACTATTTCCAGTCAAAAAGTAAGTCAGATCTATCAGCAAAGTTAGTTTGCAATGGCAAGAAAGTTTTGCTGAGATGATGCTGTGCTGTGAAAGGGCAAGACAGAGATGACAATGCACAGCTCACCATTATGGCTGTGCTAAGGAGCAGAGCCCTGCAACAGTGCGCATCTAACAGATCTTTGCTGTCTGAGTTGCTTGCAAGAGAAGAAGGGGACAGTACAGCACTTGCAGATGTGACTTCAGTGCAGCTTCAGCCAAACTGGATGCATGCAGCCACCACCACAGCAGTCTCTACCAGCCAAGCAAAGAGGATGTGGTGTAGGTGTCGATGCTGTTAAAAGCCAGGTGAGCCAGCAAACAGCTTGAGCATGTAACAGCAGCTCACCAGGCCCTGTTTTGACTTGAATTCCAGGCCGCGCAGACATGAAGGGGCTTGCATAAGTTGAGGGGGATGACCCACGTGGTGAAGCACGGCGGCCCCCAGATGATGCAGGGGAGTCTCTGGAATGCCGCCGCACCTTGCTTGGTGAGTCAGAGCGTCTGCAGGACAATATAGTTGCTTACGCCAAGAGAGCACTACTGCAGCCAAGTCTGAGCAGTCACAGTCATGTATCTGGAGAGTACAAAAGCGCCCAAAACAGCTGCTGAGCTCAGCAATAACTATGATGTAGGCAGAATGCTATCTGATGCCTCACTTTATCCTGCAGCTTTCAGCTTGTTCTTGATGCATTCACGACACTTTCCCTTCCCCATTTTCATGTGGATGTGTAAAACTCAGCAGCCTGTGCAGAAGGAGCAAAAGCCTCACCTAGGGCGAAGGGTGCTGGCTGAACGCTTCTGTCCTCGACTGCCCATGCTGAGCATGCGAGGTGAGCTGCCAGCTGGTGAGTCTCGTGACCTGGCTGGCGACTGCTTGCGCTGGGGCGACAGGCGCATGACAGGAGGCGGACTGATGACCATGTGAACAGAGGAGGTGTGCTCTGGTGATGACAGGCTCTGGGGAGGGCCAGCAGGTGTGAGCTTGTGGGCTGCCAAGGGGGGGACCATCTGTGCTACCAGCTGCTCAAGCAGCTTCTGCCAGCCAGCAACATCCTTCAAGTTCCCTATCAAAGGAGGAATGCAGAAGCTCAGCACTCTGTAACTGCTATTGTGGATCAGTTGCAAGATCAGCAGAAGCAATGTGCCAAGGATGTTGCATCAACCAAGGACAACAGTGTGACGTCATTACGAAGATGCTGTGCACTTGTTCCAGGATGCATTGCCAATGACAGGCTCGAGGTCCAAAAGGTTTGCATTGCTTACCTGACAGGTTTTGAGCAGATTGCCTCAAGGTGTTCACAACACCTAGCTGTTCAAATGCTTCTTCGGCCAAAGAAGGTCGGTCAGGATCATAGTTTTCCAGATCAGGGTCTGGGCCAGGGAAGTCCTCTGGCATTGGAGCAAGAAGATGCTGATGCAGGAACACACATATTGCACTGCTGAGCTGATCATCAAGTCTGTTCAGCAGTTGCAGGCATATGAGGCAGCATGACCGGGCACAGGCCTTGAACAGCGCACAGAGCCCTGCTGCAGCGCTGCTGGTCTCCAGCCTGCGCTCCTTGGGACCCTCCGACCCAACAGCTGGCTGAAAGTGCCTACAAGGGTGCAGACTATTCTGTACTCAGGAATCAAAATGCAAGACATCTCATATTCTGTATGGTGTTGTACCTGAACAGTACCTGAACAGCAGCTCTGTGGTCTGTTGCAGAGCAATGTGGCCTGGTGATAGCTTGCAAAGGTCACCGGCTGTGAGCCCCAGCCCCTTGAGAGCATCTTGAAGGATTGCAGACGCTGTTGTAGACCTCACAGTCTCAGCAGTATATGCTTTGACCAAGTCTGTGAGAACTTGCACAGACCTTTCGATGTCTGGTGGGAAGTGACAAGCAAATTTACTGATCAGATGTGCTGCAAGACGCTGTTGATCAGCCCCGCCTGCGTTTGTGCGAGGCAAGCTTTGCAATTTCGCTTCCACAACAAGAAGGACTATCAGAAAGGTCGCGTGCACTGTAACTTGCCTGATCCTGCTTTCAAAACTCGTCGAAACGCAGAGTGGCCATTGCTGGGATCACTAGATAGACTTTGATAAGCAATGTATAGAGCTTGACATAAGCGCAACTCCTGCTCCTTAGTGATCTTTGACTTGCTATTGCTCTCAAGCATGCGGGACGGTGAAGCGAGCGAATCACCTTTAGCTCGCGCACGGCGGCCATCGGCTCGATGAGACATGCTGCCGTTCGCAGGTCTGTCGTAGATGCTGTCGCCTGGTAAGGTTTATTGCGGTCTCTGAAGGTGTGCTCAGCGGGTATGATTGGTTGCAGATGCACTTGATGCTCAGTGCGTTTCCCAGCCCTTCATCATGTGGTGCAAGCCATTGCACTCTGACCTCTGCTGACTTATTCTGCGCTATATATCCTTTGTCGCTTGAAACGGTCCGAATTTGCAACAGCGCTATACCCCTTTCAGCAACGCATATTCGCCCAGGACGCTTCAAAAAAATAAACACGTCCTGACAACATGGCACGCGATTTAGGCACATTATGTGGAGAACTACGATCGACATGTGAACCCTTCCTGTCCTACCTAGTGCTGATCGGACTACCGCTATTCTCCGTGGTACTGGCATCATTGGGAATCTCGAACACACACTCAATCATGTTTTGGTCGTTCAATTTGTTTTCGATCATCGTTAACACTTGTGCCCTGTTGTTCAACTCTTATCTTATTTTTTGGCCAGGAGACAAATTTGTTGATCCTCGTACAGCCTTGCTCTATGTTCCGCTGACCATTTGTACGACCCTTATCTTTGTATTTTCTCTGGCATGTCTTTTTGTATGGTGGTGACAAGGCCTTGATCCGCTTTCCGCTTTGAATATGTCTCACTCCTTCTGGCATACCTTTTCGTCGAGTTCTGACAGTGCCTGGCAACTTGAGTGCTCGACTTGGGATAGGATTTGTGTGCCAATCTGACGACGGATGGCTTTCTAGTTGTACTCAGAGGCAGACTCTGTCTAACGTTATTTGTCCTAGCAGCTCTCTCAAATGCGCAACAGCATGCGCGTATCTGAGCAATTGAAAGGCGTGTCCAGTTTGTGTCAGGTCTCACACAATCGAGGCCCTTACACAATATTGTCTATGTAATTATTTACCAGCCACTCACTGACTAGTACTGCTGTGGACCTGTTTGCACGTTTGATGCCTGTCACATTCTCCCAAGGTCTGCAGCAATGTGCAATGACATGAGCAGTGTGGTGCTGCCAGCTGTCCACTTTGCATTTGATGCATTACACATGTGATGTACACCTGAGTTTTCAATGTTTACATGATCACATCTCACATGCTCCCATGTTGAACTTCAGACATATATTTGATGCTTGTCTGACAACTGTTGCACTCTTTGACAAAACATTTGTTTGAAGAGAGTCCTGGGAACAGAAAACCCTTGATTTGCCATCTTTGACAGGCTGCACTCAAGCCTGCTTGTTACTTTGTTGGCCTTACTTATGTGCCTGCCGCACTTGACAGCGGCTGCTCAACTCAACATCGACTGTTTACTTTCCTCCAGGTCCTGACAGCTTATCACCTGCTTTGCTCAATTGATCAGCACTTCCGCCAAACTGCAGTCCAGCAGTGTGGTCAGTGCACAATTTTCCTGTTAGTCAAATGAACTGCATCAGAGTGACACCTTTCCATAACTGAACGCACAGCTGCCATAAGAACATGCAAGGTCTGAGAAATTCTTATTACCTGTGCATGCAGATCAGGTTCTAGCTAGGCATGCAACATATGTACAAACACATGACATAGCAATATCATTGGGCAACACCCTCAGGTGTGTGCTCACATACTGCAAAGGCGGCAGAATCTATCTGTGAAACACATGTGTAATGATATGCAGGGGTGACTTACATGCTTGACAAGGAGGGGAGCAATCGCTTCCCTACACACATGCACTACAGCACAAGAGGTTTGCTCATTGGCTTGTGGACACAGACTCTGACTCAACATCAAGTCTGGTAGTCATGTAGATACATCAGATTGTTCCACCGCTTGCTAGCTTCACAGACTTGTTGTGACAGACAAAGAGTATGACGTGCGCACACACTGAGAGCTGACCTTTTCTCCAGCCTTGTCAGCAATCTTGCCAAGGGTGTCCAGGCCTGCTGTGTCTGGAAGATCACCACCTCCTGCTAGAGCGTCCTTGGGTACATTGGGGCCCTTGATCTGCATCACAAGCAAAGTACTGCCATCAACACAGCAGTTGAATGCCAGTAATGCAACAGAATGAGCACATGATGCCACAGTCACAAAGATTCAACAGAGACAATATCACATGCCAACTACGGCATGATGCTTTACATAGCTCAGATATGTGACTCAAGCAGGGCTTCTGTCATGCCCCACTCGAATGCTGTCAAACACACTGAAATGTAGACCATAGTGTTGCAGGCCAACAAATGTACACTGATAAGCAAAATTGTGCATGTTCATATCAGACACGGTGACTGGCTGGCATCTTGCACAGGCGACAAATTGCAACAGTGTAGCATGCTGAATTGTCAGCTGTTGCAATGCAGACACAAATTGATGCTTACGTCTCCTAGACCTGGATAGTTGGCACGGGTCTTGCCAGTCTGTGCACCATCTGTCTGGTTGTTGATAGGAGGACCTTGAACACTGTCAGCAAGGGCCGGGCCTGCAGCGACACAGGCAGTCATGGCATATACTGATTCAGTAAGGTTCTCTTGGTAGGCTGGCTTGACTCTGGCTTGACTCTGATTTACACAGCAGGCTCTGATTGCTGTCCCACCTGACAGGGCGAGCTGAACTGCTGCCAAAGCTCCGAAAGCTTTCAGAACCACATGAGCTGCGTCACTCTGCAGATGCAGCGCGACGCTTCATGCAAAATCGCAGAGGACGAGATGGTTTTCATGGTGTGCGAAGAGCAAATGTCACCTTTACGGGCTGTGCGCTAGCACGAACGACCTGCATGCCGAACGTTGAGTCGGGTCAAGTTCAGATTCTTTTGAGCCTTCGCGATGATAACAGTGACAACTCAGACATACCGTGCGGATGCATACTCTGACAGGCTTTGTTCGGAAACTGCCGCTGCGAGCTATGTTGGCGCTCAAAACAGATGGCCGGCTTACGCTTGCAGTGATCATACTGAGTGAAATGACGCTGCTGTCCGGATCTTAGTGCGTATTGCCGCAGTCTACTTTACCAAAAAAGATAGGTAAACAAGCGTGAGTACGGAGTTGATTGAATGAAGTGGTGCACGCGAAATGTTATCTTCAAAGCTGAGTATGCAGTGAATCAAAATGAGTCTGTAACGCCAGCTGTGTACATCATCAGTCTACCGTATCAATATTTCCTTGATAGGATATAAATTTTAAGGTCCTGGGGACCCAACAGACAAGAAGTTCAGTTCAGTGAATTTATACAGACAAGAAGTGGTACATGCAAAGCTTTCCCTAAGGAGCACTCAGCCAGCCACTGACCACTATTATATATAAGTACCAATGCAATACTATGAAACTCATGCATACCTGCCGACATATTTTGCATTGACCCTATCATACGTACACATTGATCCCGACAGCTTACCGAGCTTTGCTGACAAGTGCAATTTCGAGAATTGGTCGGATACATACCACTAACAAGAAAGCATTCTCCAAGGCCTCCTAGGAGACCATCACATGCATTTGGTTCACACAAAGGTCCATCATCCCAACTGTCCATCATTGATATCAACATGAGCCAAGTTTACCTGAAGTACAAGCATGTGCGCCAGCAAAGAAACGCACGTAGCGAGAGCCGACAAGAATTGCTTGCCTAAGGCTCTAGAGATCTGATGTGCAAAGGTCACTTTAGGTCCGTCACTCAAGTTGTGAAAGCTGATCAAATCTAGCTGGCTCGCGTCTGTGATCTGAGGCATGCCAAGTCCGCTCATAGGGATGTATTTTCATACCTGTGACACTGCTTGCGCAAATGCTTCCATCTGAGCTCAGGACTGCATGCCAGCATATGCATACGCATATGTGAAGCAGATAGTCTGCGTTGACCACACAATTTGACCTAATGCATGCCGTGACAATTTCGTTGCGCTCGTAGTCCGACTTTCTCAACCTAAAAGCTTGAGACCGATTAAGTTGACGCATGACTTGCATTTGTCCTCGCGATAAACATGAATAATGCGCAAAGTCCTGCGTCTAGCCCAGCAGGATCAAGCAAATATGCTCAGGAGCTTGCTGAGTTCCGGCAAAGGATTTCGCAAGATGGACAAGTTGAGGCTGAGCTACGAGCTGGTGGCGAGCCTGGTCTTCTTGGTACTTCCGGCATCGACGATGAGACGCTTCTCAGATGGCTAAAAGCCGAAAAGTAAGCAAGCAGCAAGCTCACAACTTTTGACAGGAGCGGAAGTCATATTCTGCAGCCTTTGCAGACCGTCATTGTACACACCAAGTTTGCAGCATCAAACACACTGTTTCACCTCAGGTATTCTGTCAGCAAAGCTGAAAAGAGACTGCGAGCACATGCCCAGTGGCGCAAAGAATATGTTCCCCTGGGGCGTATTGAGGAGGTGAGCCAGACTCTGTGCAGTACTATCAGCTAAAACCTTCACAGCAGAATTCGGAATTCCTCTCACTTTTTGCATTGTACAGAGTGAGATTTTGCCAGAGCTCGAAGCAGACAAAACCTTCCTGCAAGGCTGTGACAAGTCAGGGAGGCCACTGACGGTGTGCGTCATAAAGAAGCACAACAAGTCAAAGAGAGTGCTGGAGCAGACAAAGCGCTACATTGCTTACTCACTGGATAGCTGCATACATGCTGTTGACCTGGAAAGGAATCCAACTGGCAAGACATGTGCTATCTTTGATCTACGAGGTGATGCACACTGTTACAAGATACACAAGAACAACTTGCTATCCTTCCACTCCCATCATCTGGTTGTGTGTGTGACTCAGATGCTTTGCAGGTCTGGGATTTGATGCAATGGATAGACCAGTGCTACAGGCAGTCTTTGACCTTCTGCAGAACCATTACCCAGAGCGGTAAGCACTGCACATCCAGCCAACATGCAGCCTTAAAAATGACCAGCCCAGCTGGCATGCGGCACCTTTGTATACATGGCTGAAGCAAGACAGCAACAGCTTGTACAGTCTCAATGCTCAACACCTGCATGCATCCAAGCTTTATCAGTGATCTGCGTGTTCTCATTGGAAGCTGATGCATTCCATTGTCAATGTTGCTGTCAGCTGTGCAATTGCTTCTACAATATGCCACTGCTGCAGCCAAGGCTTTGACTGACCTGCAGACTTGGGAAGCTGTGGATGTATGAGGCCCCAACAATGTTCTGGACACTATGGCACCTTGTCAGCCCCTTCATTGACCCAGAAACCAAGCAGAAAGTGGTATTTGTCAGCAGCAAATCAGCCATTTCTGAGTTTCAGAAAGCCATTGATCCATCAGTAAGTGTTTGTGTCTGCTTTCATCACTCTGGGCACACTGTGTCTACATGTCTACACGCTTAAATTTTGAACATACTTATACATGAATGCCATGTCATTTCATGTGTTAAGGCAACGTCAAGGTGTGCAGAAATGAGTGGTGTCTCAGACTGGCTGAGGTAGCAGACTGCATGTTGCTGTGTGGGCAAGCTTACTGTTAACTGTGTCTGGTCTTCGTGATATACTCACGGCTAACGCACGCAGTGATTGCACATTACAAGAAAATGATAAGGGAAGCAGCAGCACAGGCAAAAGTGTATGTTTAGCCATGAGTCTCTTATGATGCAGGTCTTGCCTACAGACTATGGTGGGCAAGCTGAGCTGATCCCGCTGCAGGTGTATGTCAAGGATCATCTACCAAAGACACAGGTAATCAGTACTGATGTGTGCCTTCTCAAAAGTTTGTCAGCTACCCATCAGCATATGCTATGTCAGTGTTGCATGTCAGCACATTATGGTGTGCATTGTGCAGGTGAACCACAAGACATGAAGACTTTCATGCAGAACATCGACCCTTGTTGGCCTTTCACCTTTACCTGCCAATTGCCATCACAGTAAACATTGATGTTTTTTTGTGAATGGGGAGCACCAGGGCTTTGCAGCTGAGTTGATTGCAGATTTTAAAGCCTTCAGGGCATTTGCTTCTTCCCTTGAGCTACTAAACTGCTGGGGCCCTATTTATATTTCAGAGGCAAGCTAAGAGACTTCTGCAGATGCAAAAGCATTAGCATACAGTGTATTGTCTCATTCTTTGACTGCATATTGCCTTGATAGATTGGATCTCAGGTACACTTTCCCAAGGATACACTACTTTGCAGAAACCTCAGTATTTACAAATCGTTTACCTCTGTTCAGTACTGAATATTGCCATTATGACTGGCGCTACTGTACACCCATATCTGCGTGACATGTACAACTGCCTGCTGACCAGTCAGCGGTGCAGGCATATACAGCTGTTGTAACATGCCTGACGTTAATGAGACCTGCACCCAGGTAGAGCAGGGCAGCAACTGTCAGTTGACGCACGTCAACTGATGGGGAAACTAGCTTTGCAACCTTAGCATTCAACAGGATTCCTGTCGTGCCATTCGTGCAAACTCCGAAGTGAGTGCCTGTCTGAATCAAATCTCTAACAAGACACACTAGTGTGATAGCCAACAGCATGGCAGTACTACTAATGAGCAGGAACATTGTGGTTACTTAGATCCAGATTTGTATATGTCATTGGATGTATGGCATGCTATCGATAGCACATGTACTGTCAGGCTGAAGTCACATCAGGTAGCCTCTGACCCTTCCGTCAAAACTAAACAGTTGGTCACACAGCAAAAACACACTGCCTCAATCTACTTATATCACTGACGACAAAGCAATAACACAAGTTGCACCTATACCAAACAGCTGAAAACACACAACACAGCAACACAGATGATGCTGACGCTCCTCGCAGCTTGGTACATAGCAACAGCAAGACTGGTGTGACGAGCGTCAGTAATGTCTGTTCGCTTGACACCAGAATTGCTGATGCGCCGCCTGCCGTGACTTGCTCACAATGCCACCGCATTGATTGCATACAAAGTTGGACTCATCGGTGACACCAGCCTCAGCTAGATTCATGCCCCGCAGTTCCTGCAGTGCAAGCATAAAAACTATGTACCTTGCTGCGTACATGGAAGCCTGCAGTGCGCTATTGTGAAGCCGTCCGCGGCATGCAGAGGCAAGATTGCCCTTTGTGAAAAGCATGCATTTGAGCGTTGGGACTACAAGTGCACAGTGATGGCCTCACCATCAAGAGAGGCTGCTGATCTTGGGAGCGCTGTCTATGCTGTCCTTGTATCTGTAGCTGCTGCATGTGAGTGTTCAGCGAGTTCTCACGAATGCCACCGTCCTGATGCGCAAAGGCTGGTGCTTGCTGCAGCACAGCACGTCCTTTTGTCAGAAAACATCTACAGAATGACTAACACAGAGGAAATCTCAATGATGTCATGTATTATGCCATTGTCCCTCAAGTCAGACATCCATAAGGCTGAATGTGGCAGACAAGTACCGTTTGCCAACATATAGTCACACAAGGAAGCAAGACAAGGGCCGCTGAGTTAAAACACACCTGATTGTCAGCTATTCTGCAGCCAGTCAAAATATCAGCTAGCTGGTCAGCAGCAGACTGTGATGAAGCCTGCTGTGGCTGCAAGTGCAGATGCAGCAAGTGAGACCCCACTCTGCAGGCATCAGACTATCACAGAGGGTACAGAGCTAGCATGTCAACTGAAGCATCTGCAATACAGAGGGAGCGCGCAAATGAAGAGCAGAGGTCATGAATCATGCAGAAACAAAGCATGAAACAAGCTAGGTCAGCAGCACTGCATGTGTTCAAGGTATACCTGGCTGCTGCGTTTTGAGCAGCTGTCTCCCCACACACAGTCCTCAGTGCTTCAAACACGACCTGTACTGAATGCACTGTAGAGCACCCCAACTGCAAAACAGTTCACGGGAACTGCAAGACAGTTCAATGGAACTGCCAGACAGAACTTGTGACCCAACACAAATGAGGAAATGACATTTTAATGTCTGACCTGCAAAGCAGCTGTGGTGTTCCCTTGTGCAATGAAATCGTGTGCCAGGCTCAAACTGGCTTGCACCGGCTCCTGAAGGTCTGCTGTTGCTGGTGCTGCACGGAGACTTGAGCGTGGCTCCCCCATGATGAGCATGTATTGCAGCAAGTACAGATGTAGCCTTGCTTCGGAGAATTATGCGAACGTATGCTGTCAATCTCAACGACCCGGATAGCTGTGGTATCACGGTCGGCCCGGCGTTGTGGACTCCAATGCTGCCTCGGCAGGCATTCTGGTCAGTACAGGAGCATTGCCAAGGCTATGGCCGCGGGGAGAAACTTACACAACAGCGCCTTTAGTCCCTCTGATTTGCCGGCGTTCAATTGTGGCAAGGCAAGGCAAGGAAGGGAGACTGTACACGCGATGACTACAGCTCTGGCCCACGTGCAGCGTCACGTGCCGCATTACAACATGCAGCAATTGTCATCTGCAACTTGTTTCACTTTGTGTTGCGCAGTCGGACGTCAGATTTGGGCTTGTCGTCACTGTTCGCCTTTCTTGCAGCCGCTGATGTTGGACATCTTTCGACCTTTGGTGAGCCGGCACTCTCGTCATTTGCCTTGACTGCAAATCTGGTTCAGCGCTACCCTTCAGCATATGCTGGAGGTTTCCACATCCTGAACTGCAACACGAGGTGGAGAAACATCGCATGTCTTGGACCTTGATTCCCAGGACCAGGTTCCTTTTGGGCAAACGCCTTGCGTGGGGACCCACACATGTGCTTGCAAGTCGGTTTCACACGGGACAACAAGCTTACGCCATAGAGAGGTCTCGCTTCCAGCCAAAAAGAACCGACAGCCAGATGAGTGGTACAGTAGACTATTCACAGGGCAAGCTATGCGCACGACCCGGACAGGCGTCCGTGGATCAGTCCCCACCACTTTTGGGGCTGCAGCCCCTCGGTACCGGAGCGCGTCGAGATGGCCTCATATACACTCCAAAATCATATCAGCACGGCCGACCAAGTCCTCTGTGCGTAATTATGCACGGTGCTGGAGGCAATGCCAAAGGTGCTTTGTTTGCACCGCACATAGCTGAAAAGGTAGTGCTGCCTTTGCAGTGTACGCTGTCAGTTTCCATTGAGTGGCCCAGTGCAGTGTTGTATGTGATAGACCAAATGCATTGCTATTATATGTATCGTTGCGCACATGCCAGGCATTCAGGTTGATACAATAGGCACTCACTCAGCTGCTCACCTGTGTCAGCATCAGCCTTTTCAACCCAGTCTGCTTGTGTTTGCAGACAGGAATGATTTTGGTTTCACCACAGTCGCAGTCCAGCTCTTGGGATGTCATTCGAGAGGGCTATGGGCCAGATGTCCAGGTCATGGACAAGGCTCTGCAAAGTGTGTTTGAGCGATACACTATCAACCCCCAGCAATGCAGCATTGGAGGTTTCTCAGATGGTGCCTCATATGCTCTATCCATTGGCACCACAAATGGAGAGCTTTTCAGCCACATTGTTGCCTTCTCGCCTGGCTTTATGCGCCCAGGCTACCTGGTAAGTCAATTCTTCACCATGTGCATATTCGCAAGGGGTCACAGCCACCAATGACTTGTATTTGTGCATGATGAGAGCTGAACAGACAGCAAGACACAGTACACTCTTTGTGCCGTTCCTGTCTCTTTCTCATCTCATTGACAGCCCACCAAGTCAACCTTCTTCACTACCATGGCACAGTCTGGATCTTGGAGCATGCAAGATGTCAGTTGCAGCACATGCTGACAGAGTGTGTTAGTGTGTGGCAGGAGGGCAAACCAAAGATCTACATCTCTCATGGCACAGATGATGAGGTTCTGATCATTGACTACTGCAGCCGCCGTTTGGTTCCGCGACTACAGGAGCAAGGCTATGATGTCAAGTATTGCGAGTTTGATGGACCTCACACTGTGCCAAGGAGTATCTGTCAGGAAGGCATACACTGGTTTCTTGGGCACCCATTGGAGGCTTAGATGTGCGTACATCTGCTCTTTCTCTGCCACATTGAGACTGCAACAGGGCTCAGCCGCTTTAGTTTCGCTATAGTCAACAATGTGGTCCTAGTGTGAAAGGAGATGTGATGTGGTCTTGCATCTGTCACAGCAAGATTTTGCACTGACTTTTAGCTAGTGACTGGGTGCCTCTGTTGCTCATCATTCCAGGCGTGGTGGTCATATGGTCATGTGATATCACCTATGCTGATGCCGCCACTTGCGCTATTCATTAAGCAGCTGTGCTCGACACCAGTCTCAACTTGCTCTCTTTGAGTTGTAAAGCAACAGCAGGCAATTGCAAGTGCTCATCTCTCAAGCAATCTTCTTGATAGATCGGATCTCAGCTACAAGTTCCCAGAGATGCACTGATCTGCACAGCCTGATAATATATGTATCTTCATGATCCAGGCATGTTGTCAGTATACTCACAAATTTGCAAAGCAATTTGGCTGTTGGTGCTGAAGTAGCAGCTTGTATGCAGTTGCTGTATGCTGCAACAGATGTGACCTTATTTTTGTTTACAACGACACGTCAAGATCGCTTCAAAGTTGCACTCGGATGACACTCCATGAGATTCCATGCATGCAGGTCCACCTTTTGCAATTTTGCAGGCATATCTTTTTGGCTCTTTGGTTGTGACATTCGTAAGCACTCTTCCATCTTCTGATGTAAGCTAGCTAGAGGATTGTCTATGCCTGTGGTTCCAGAATGGAAGCAGCCAGATTCTTTGCTACCTCTTGAATTTCCTACGTCTGTTGAGTCTGTTGAGAGCAAAGCTAACTTTGGCGCCAAATTGCAGGCGTTACACATGCTGGTCGTACATGCCGTCGCATATGCCGTCAGCGGCGCACCAATTGCATCTGTGATATGTACATCGGTATGGCTGAGAGAGATGTTCATGTGTGGTGAAAGCAGGATCGCTACCGCAGCAAGAGTAGTAACAGGATGGCGGAGGGACCTGGGATCACAAGTGTCTCTGATGAGCGGAGCTCTTTGCCGTTCAAGAAGAAGGGCAGTGCCCACCCGCCAGCACGTGCCGATGAGGCACCTGCAATCAGGTGTGATGGTCATTTGAGCGCTTTTTTGCCGACACACTTATGTTTGCAACGCATGACACTCTGTTATTCTCACAAGCAGGGACCAGCTGAAACTGGGCTTGCAATGTCCTGACAAAGGAGCCGCTGTTGGTGCTGAAGATGGGTCTGAAGCTTGGGGTGACAGTCTCCAACCCATCACTGCTCCTGTGGAGCGTGTCCCAAAAGCTGTTGTACCAGTGCTACCCCCGGTGCGCCACCACCTCAACGCTCTTTTTGACACTGCCGCTGTCCTTGAACACTCCAGCTGTCTGCTGTACATAATCCAGGTAGCAATGCTCGGGACGTTACTTATGCAATATCTGCAGAGTGAAATGGCGACGAAAGTTGGGAAGGCACACACCCACATCAAAGTTGGTGTACAGAATGCAAGCAAGGGTGAGAATTTCAACAATTACAACGTTCAGTATTTGCGCCACCTTACACATGTCAACCAAAGCTACGATGTCTGCAGGTCTTGTGAACAAGGCTAACACCGCTGCACACTCTGCCTCTGGTAATAAGACCAAAAGAGACCGCAACATGAGGTCTTCTGGCAACAAGCTCTCTCAAATGCTTCCCAATCCCTTTGGAGCAACTGCTGGCAAAAAAAGCAATTCAAGACCAGTTGTGACTCATTCTGGTCGTGCCAAGACATGTGCTGCTGCAAGCACGCAACGCCAGCAAGACAGCTCTGGCCCAGAATTTCCTCCTGGCTACAATCGTGTCATCAGGCTCCATGACACGACTGAATTCCCAGGACTTGGCTTAGCTCCTCAAATGACTTCACCGAGCAAAAGCACTGCCAGTCAGCCACAGCAGCAAGCAGCACTTACACATCAGCTTCAATCCACTGCAACCAAAACCCACAGATCTGTCAATGGGCTCCTGCCCTCATCTAGATCAAGGCAAGCAGCAACAGCAGCCCAGAGCCACAGCCAGGAACCACCAATACCATCTCCACTCGCCATCAACATTCGGCCTCCGCCTGGGCTGCAACAGATTGCACCCACAACAGACGCAGCAGCCTCGCAGCTGCCACCTGACACAAGCCAGATAGGGTTTTTTGTAGGAGTTGCTTAGGGTTTATCCCCAGGGGCTTTGCAGACGTACACTGCAGACTCAGATTACATGAACATCTGTGCTGTTGCTGATCAGTCAGGGTTTTCTGATGCAGAGCAAAACAGTTGAATTGCTGATGAGTTTGGATGCCCATAGGGTTTAGGGTTCAAAGCTTTGATATTTAGACAGCAGAGTGGTTGACTGGCTTTGCATTGCACATTGCAAGGTGACCTGCGCATCCTCCTGAAAGCACAGAACTCATCACTCACTCACTCACTCACTCACTCACTCACTCACTCACTCACTCACTCACTCACTCACTCACCCACCCACCCACTCACTCACTTGCAAAGCGTAGTACACTATGCATTCTGTGCTGTGCTGCATCTGCTGCTGGTGCATCAGCATGTACATGCGTGTGGACAAATTTCAATGATCACGCACATATGGACGCATGTACGCTTGTCTATGACGCCTGATGAAAAAGGATGAGTTGCTGCAGGTAGAGTCATACTTCTTTGACATCAGGCGGCAGCTGTTCGAGTACGATCAAGTCATGAACACCCAGCGTGACAAGGTACACAGTCACATTTACTTGACTTGCATTCATCATTACAGCAAGAGTCAGGTGTACCCAGTCTGTGCCTTACATGTCAGATTCTTCTTGCAAAGGCCCTTCTCAACTTGTTTTGATTTGATACTGCGCATGCCTTCCGGTTTACGGTCATAGCGACTTGCAAGCGCTCTCTGACAGAGCGTGATTCACCATCTATATGTACACAACAGTGGGAACAAAGACCAGCATTTGTTTGGCAGCGTCCGACTTTTTGGTAATTTTAAGTGGAAGTGCAGAACATCATCCGGTGTTGCTTACTGCTGCAATGAAATGATCTTATGCAGGTGTATGGAGAAAGGAGGCGAGCCTTGATGGCCTCAGATCTGTCGTCTCAGATGGTTGAGTATGCTGAGCGCACAGTTGATGATATCTTAGAGGTGCACCAATTTCCTCTGCCCGCCTAGAGGCGTCATGTTCAGCATAAGAGGCTCTAGCTGATAGATATGTGCTGCGCTGCGCTGCGCTGTGCCGTGCCGTGCCGTGCCGTGCCGTGCCGTGCCGTGCCGTGCCGTGCCGTGCCGTGCTGTGCTGGGCTGGGCTGGGCTGTGCTGTGCTGTGCTCAACCATGTAGCGCTTTGTGCAGCACTTCTACACCTGCTTTTTGTTGTCATATTTGATGCGTTTGCCGCTCAAAGCAAACAGCCAGCTGCCTGCATACCAAGGGGCTCTCAGGTCTGCAGCAGACAAACTGATCCCACCCCGTGAATGGCTGCTTTCAGCATGCTGCATGCACCTGCATGGCCTCATCTACATTTGGTGGGCATAACTGTGTCAGCATTTACTGTGTCAGCAAATGTATAGTCAGCATAGCAGCTGCCTTACTCAAAACAGCTATTAGAGTAACGACTACTAGGCTTTTGCTTATAGCACAGTGCCAAGCAATGTGCCAGTATGTCTGAAGCACTTTCTGAATGCCGAAGCAACGGTCAGCAATGAAGATCAGGCGTTACTGCTACTCATGGCTACTGTCTTATCCAGGTCTCCTTTGAAGCTGGAGCTAAATTCAAGTGACTGACTCTGGTTATATTGCTGCAGGCCAATGTGGATAGGTCAGCTGCCACCACAGGAATGGCCGCTGGAAGCTCTTGCTGTCAAGATGAAGCAGTACTGCTACCTGTTGGATGATCTGACTGCCCAAGTCCTGGATGAGCAAGCCGACGGCGACTACGAGCTGCTCAGAGGCTACCTCAAACGGCGTGCTGTTGATGCTTTCTGGCAAAAGGTGGAGTGTCTTGTGTGACTCAACAAAGGCTGTGCCTTGAAGCTGGCAATGGTGGTGTTAGTGTGCAAGTGCATAGTTGCGACACACAGCGGGCTACATACAGTGCCGATGCAGGTCAGCAGAGATTGGCCACAAATTTAGTGCTGAAATCTGTAAATTTGTTGGCTGCGCCTGCCTGACTGTACACCCCTAGCCCTGTCTTTCTGTGAGTCTGTGCGTCTGTCCATGCATCGGTCTGTCAGTGTGTGTTCCGTTCACTGAGAGCACAGCTCAGCATGTGTTTGGCATACAGGTTGAAGAAGTGAATGCAGCGGAGCCTGGCTTGATGCAAGATGCAGAGCGCTTCTTCGTGCTGACTCAGACTGACAACCTGTGGAAGGAGCATCTACAAGCTATCAAGTTCTTGCAACAGGTGTGTGCACGCTCAGAACGCTTACCTCGTGTGCTGATTTGCGTGTATGTTGGTTTGCTCACCTGCAGCTGTTATGCATGATAGGCTGAGCTAAATTTGGCTGGATGGCGTGCATGATGTGTACAACGATGCTGTGCAACATGTGCAGAAACAGCGCACCACCGTATGTAGTCTGCTATACACTCAGCATGTCCATTTGCAAAGACGCTGATACTGTTGATTGAAGCTCAACATGCACAGGTGCCATTGGTGGCACTCAACAGGCTTCTGGGAATATAGGAAAACATGGACGTGTACCTCTTTCAGACTCTACCTTCCTGTTGTTTTTAACCTCTCTGTTCCCTCTCAATGTTGCCTTTTGTTTACAGGCTGTGGGCCTGAGAGGGTATGCCCAGAGGGATCCCTTGGTGGAGTACAAGCTAGAGGGCTACAATCTCTTCCTTGAAATGATGGCCAACATCCGCCGTAACACCATTTACAATGTGTACATGTTCCAGCCAGCCAAGGTGACCCTATCTTGCGTCATGCACTCAGCATACATCTTGCAACAATCATACACCTATGCCACTCATTGCACCTCAAGCACCTTCCGCTCAAACGCAATTCCTGCAGGGTGTGCTTTGAAGGTTCGCTGAATCAAACATGCATGAGTACATCTTGCCAAGCGCTAATTTAGGGTGTCAATGCTCAGCTGTAGCTGGGTCTGCTCCACTACATCTCAATGTGCTACAGATGTTACTGCACATTGATGGTGCAAGTACACAATTATTATGTAACACCTGCTGTCTGACACACCTCTGGCTTTCAGGTGTTGTTCCCAAAAGACCCACTCAAGCATGTACAAGGTGTTTGAGCTCATGGCATGTAGAATTTTGCACCATGCACAACTTTTAGAGTAGACAAAGTTAAAAGACAGCATGCACTTCAAATTTTCAAAAGTTTGAGCTGTCTCACTGGTGTTGCAGGCAGCACAGCAGAGGCAGCAGCAGCAACAGCAATTACAGCAAACCTCCGATAGTGAGCAGATCTCAGCAGAGGATGCTGTCGTGGATGTGGCAGCAAATGCGTCACCAGGCAGCAACGGCAGCAAGCAGAAGACTGGTGCATCACAGAATGGGTCCAGCCGTGGCAAGCAGTCTAGGAAATCCAAGCAGCGAGACACATCAAAGTCTAAATAATTGTTGAAATATGGGCATGCTGCATCACATTATCGTACTGCCTTTAAAGTTGGTCGTGTAATTAAATAACTCATATCTGCACGATCTCAATTAATAAACGTATAAAGTATTATTATAGTCCACGACTCCCATTAAAAAATAATAAACAATGTAACAAAAAGCGCAAAAAGCAGTGCACTACGATCTGTTGGTTTGCATAGTCCAACACAGTCATCATTCCTTGTTGAGTGGGATGCAATCCAAGCTGAGTGAATATCCTTTGAACCAAGCACATGCCTTCGTTGACTTGTGTTGTAGTACAGCAAATTTGCAATTTTTCGCAACCGCAATCAGCAGCCGACTCGAATTGAAATCATTAAAAGTATTCCGTACAGGTGCCGACCCACATTAAGGAGAATCGGTTAAAGTTTTATTCTTAAATTGCGCAAAAGGTCGTCTATCATATTCCGAGGGGTCACGACCCTAATTAGAAGCCGACCAACATTAAAAACAGTACGGTGCTTGCTCGCATCGTGTGTACACATTTGCGTATGCAAGGTGCCAAGCGATCGCCTTCGCGAAGGGACCACTAAATTGTTTATGATACAACTTGTTTGTCCTGCCATGTGTCACAGATGACAATGCATGACTAAGCTGTGTGCTGATGAGCAGGAGGCTCCATGCAGCACACCTTTGCATGGTGTGAGAATGAGCAATGGAAACTATGATGCCATTGGATCATGCAGCAAAGACTGCTGCTTGATTGCAATGCAAAGCTGCAGCAGGAAGTGGCATGTGAATCATAGATGCATCTGCCGCCGCTCCCTTACAAAACTCAGCATCCACTACAAACTCCTCTTCAGCAGCACCGCCTGCAAATGACAGCAAGCACACAAACTGGTTTGCATCAAAACAGATGGGGTGAGGATCACCAAAGCTGTCCATGACAGGTCAGGCCAAGCAACTTTGTATGCTGCTTGCACAGGCATCAGAGATTGTGTTCAACTGACAGCCCATATTGTGTAGCCAGTAACAAGCCTTCCTAAGCCAAATTGATTAGCAAGGCAGCTGTAAAGATGCAGATCATACTTTAACATCTGCAAATGGCCAGCTTGCTTTCTTGACTAGCATATTGTGGATGCTAGACAACTGGTCATATATGTCAGCTGCAGAGCTGCAAGATATGAACAGCAAAGGAATAACTGGATGTCAGGGTTGGTCTTCCTGGTCTGCTCTTCCTGGTCTGCTAATTCAGATTTGGCAACAGCAGTTTTCATCAAATCTGCCTCAAGTCCTTTTCCCCTTGCACGCATCTCATGTTTGGTTATGTTGCAGGCTGACCCCAACAGCACCCTGGCTTGATGTGAATGCTTTGGGTCAAGAAGGTGCATTCATCAACTTAGTCACGCATGCTGGGTTTGAGGACCCCGATCTTTGCAAGGTCAACATCCCCATCACTGGATCCATGGACCAAATGAAGCAGATGAGCATCAGGGGCTTGTTGTCCACTGCCCTTGCAGCAGAGCAACAGCGCAGGTGACTGATGCTGTGAGTGATGCATGCATGCTGTGCAGGCTTGAGTTGGCACATGGCCCCTGCTCGTACATGCAAGCTGCTTGATGGCTGAAAGGGTGGCCACCCTGTCATGGGTCAGGGATTCTCAGTTTGGTTGGACTTTCAAAGCTACACATGTTCCACCCACCGACAGAGATATTTACAATACTTACGGCAGCGTGTATCAAAGCTGTTACATGCCAGCTTGCCTAGGCTTTCTCACAATCTCTTGCTAGGTCTGCTGGCCTGAGTCAACCACCACTTTGCCGTAACTCATTGCAGGCAACAGGAAGGTACAGACAACAGCTCAGGCTCCGTCTTTCAAGAGGCTGAGTCTTTGATTGAGGAGCTGAGTGAAGCGCATGGTATGGTACGGCAAGATGGCTCAGTCCATCTGGCCACAAATGAGGCAATTGTCTTAGATGCTATCAAGCCAAAAGCATGATTGCCCTGCAGCTGGATTGCTTCCGTCTAGACAGATCTGCTGCCAGTGCTTTGCCAAGATGAGAATTGGTGCGTGTTGGTACTTGAGACTTCAGTTGCACTATTGAACAAACATGCAGCCTTCCTTGGCTTGATCTGTGTGGTTGGATGTGAAAGAACGCATGGTCTTATAAGTATGATGTACACATAGCACATGGCTACTGTCACAATGGGACGTGATTGTTGCAGCAATAATGATGTCAGCCCGTCTGACTCTGCGCTGATTTCACAAGGGCAGCCTGGCAGACAATGCACGAGTAGGACAATATGAACATATGCTCCAGTACACGTGTACATATGCAGTGAGTGTGAAATTAAAGATGCGTCGTGCCAGTGCATGCATTACACAGTCACTTTCATAGGTGCAACTATTTCACAGATGCATCGCATACCCAAGCTACATGCAATGTGCATTGGTACTGCAACTTGGGTGGCGATGATGGTGCCATGGCCAGTCCAACAGGTTCCAAATTTTTTAATGAATTGAGTTTGCAAAACATACAGACGATCAGATCAGAGCAACTCATCAAGGCCCGACAAGAAATAATTCTATGGTTCAGCTGAAGTACAACACACCTTTGACTTGCTATCATGTTCCTAGCAGACTGTGACTACATAAATGCAGCAAAACACTATCATGAAAATACTTGGCACATTCTACCAATCAAAAGGCAAAAAGGGTTTCATCTGAATACTACATGATCAAATTTGAACATGAAAAGCTTTGCATGTACAATGTTTAGATCATAATTATTGCCACATCATGTTGATGAGCTCGATGGCGCCACCAGTATGAAGACCAGACCAAAATCACATTCAGTGCCATTCTTCACTGTGGATATTGATGACTTTGTCATCTTCTGCTGGGCAGGCAGAGCCATTCATCACCACGTCCTGGTTCAGGACTTGCAACACCTCATTGTGAATGCGTATAGCTCCAACAGTCATTGCAGCTTGCATGAACAAAATGACCACTAAGGACAGTTGCCTGCATGCAACACCAACTTCAGACAACCATTGCAGGTCTGCTTCTACAAGATCTCAACCTCTGGATTGACAAACTCAAGCTAGCCACCGACAACATGTCAGTCTGCATACAGTGCCTGCTGTACTTGAGAATGCATATTTGTGCTACTAGTACTGCGTCTTTATGTTGAGCTCTTTGTTTGCTTGTGAGTACCATTTGATATTTCCAAGGACCCATTGATAATGCTAGAACACTGCTGTTCTGTTCTTGATGCATACTTTCATGCAAACTATAGCGGTGGAGTGAGTAAGTTACTTGATGACCTCGCTGCCAGTCAGTGCCGGCGTCCTATCTGCTTTGGTCTGAGCACTGTACATACTTGCCATAGCAATGATGAAGATCCCAGACGCTATGCAGTTGGCAACAACAAAACAGCCAATAGCACGCTGCGCCTAAAATGCATAAACAGCACATGTCATTAATGGCAGGTATAAGATTGCAGTAACAAGACAGTGGCTTGTAATTGCAATGAGCATTGCAATGACAAAGGACTTGCCAGAAAGAAACGTCTCATTCTACAAACTGCAAGTTGCTCTGTCTTTGAAGGGAAAATGCATCCAGCCAAATTGATACTAAAAATACCCAAGATTCCAGCTGCAGTTGCTATCCAGGACCTCATAAACAGGTTAGCTACAGCAAAAGTAGTCATATGCGCTGCCCAAAAGATCAACACGCTTGTGAAGTGCAGTGGCCATCGCAAGGTCATGTGGTGACCCCAAACGAGCTTAGCCTGCTCTAGCTGTGAAGCCTTGTTGGCTGCATGCCAAGCAAAGAGAGGTTTGTCAGCCAATTGCACCCAATAATAATACTTGCGGTCACCACGCATGCCCCTATGTGAACAACACCATATGACACTTACCTGTGGCAAGCAAAACATAGTGTTCACCCATGCTCTGACACGAGGCACAGGTACACTGAACACGTAGTGTCAGCAGATGCTAGTCAGAGCGATCGCATGAACTTGCGGCGAGTAATTGCGAGGTCTTGCTTCAAGCACGCGTCGCTGCTGGCCGTTGCGCCCCGGCTACCGCTCACAACCGCCGGTTTCGTGATCCTTATAGTCAAGCCGACGGAATTGAGTCAGCTTGCAGCTTCTATCACAACTTGTGATTCACAAGCTTATAACATGACACAACACGTGTACCCTTGTTCGGACATAGTCCAACTCTGTTTGGTTTGTATGTTGATGGGCTGGAGAAACATTTGCTTGAAACTGCTGACATTGATGCACCTACACTCATGGGAGTTATGGTGCCG
>JAABUP010001681.1_pt1 | contig 45924 bp, 66 predicted proteins | sample 5559201 | NCBI WGS metagenome assembly JAABUP01 (sample SAMN10711887, study PRJNA513373) | rock metagenome | isolation source: Antarctica rocks | place: Antarctica
CTTTTCCTGGCTAGTCAAACCTCTTAGCACACTGGACTTTGCGCTAAAAGTTCGACTCTAGATGTCCACGGGACCATTTCCTAGATCTAGAACGTAACTCTGTTACAATGTTGCTTACATTTTGAGTCTAGTGTACAGCTTTTATGAACAACTTGCCCGCGTGGGAGTGTTGAGTTATGCAGTGGCCCTTAGACATTCCCGGTCAAGCCATTCATGAACATACTAGCATGTTCTCGGTCAAGCCATTCATGAACATACTAGCATGTTCTAGTAAGTTCATGAATGGCTTGACCGAGAATGTCTAAGGGCCACTGCATAATTCAACACGCTAGCACTTGAACACATGCTTGACGGACACATGCCTAAGGGGACTGGAGTGATAATCACTGTCATGATCCTGCATATCACAACACCTTCTTCAGTGCCTACGTTTTGGGTGCTGATGTTCATGACGTGACTGTGATGACAATGTAACACACGCTGATCTTGCGCTGATCTTGCTGTCTCAGTGGACCAAAATCGTCTCACGTGCTCAACAGAAACGATAGCAGTTGCGAACGCAGTTGATGTTGCTGAGATAGGTGTCGCGCTTGACCTGTCATCTTAGCAGGGCCGCCCTTTGTCCCGCGTTGGCGCTGGGTAGCATTGCTGCCACTGTATCGCCCAAGTCCGTGGTATCTGACTCCGCCTCGTTATCGATACTACAAAGGCGTAATCTTCGTTTCACGCCTGCTTGTGGTTACACACTCTGCGGCGACTCACCCATGGTGCAGCTTCTGGATCTGCATCTGGAAGCTCACCGGACAGTGCGTCTTGTTGCTTGCAGCAGGTCTTAAGTCAGCTCAGAGCGAGTTGTAGCTTACCTTTCAAGTATCTTGCAGATAATAGAACAGCTACCAGTGCAGCACCTATCGGCCTTAAGCTGCACCTGCCGTCACTTCAGATCATGTGTGCTGGCAGGCAGCTTTGCAGAGAAGCTCTGGTAGGCCTGAGGCCCTTAGAACACTTGCTCTGCAGGCTTTGAAAGCAAGCTTGCCCATAAGCAACCAGCCCATTGTGCCTGACTGCTTTTTTTGCAGGCGCAACAAGTGCAGGCAGCAGATTGGTGAGGGCTTGCTGAGCCTGCATCAGGCAGGTGTGCCGCAAGGGCTACCTCCAACAGCACAGTACTGGCGGCACCTGTGCTACCACGCTGAGTTCTTGGACCACGTTCGCTGGTGGAAAGACGGTTCGGACATTGTCAAGCTTAGGGCTGATGAGGTGCAAACCCACTGCCCTACTGCACGTCCGTATCACTATTGCAGCTGCCTGTCACATCTGCACATACGGACTGCACTTAACCTCCATGCAGAAGAGACCTTTACCCTCCGTTCACAGCATCAACAAGCTTGGTGTCAGTTGACCGCACTAGAAAACTTATAATGAAATGCTGGCTTGACGCAGGCAGATGCAAGGGCAGTCCAGGATGGTGATGAATCTGGTAATCAACTTCAGCATATGCATTTCATAGGTGTCAACCTGCATTAGCTGTTGCTCCATTGCTGCAGTGAGTTGCACAGCTTGGCGCATCAGATGCATGTGGTGACACAGCAGCATTTGCCACAGACATCACAACCCACATCCTGTTTCATGCTGATGCGCTGCAGCCGCCAAGACCATGGACGTCGCTATGCCTTTTTTGCATTTCCAGACTTCATCAGGTTCAGCAGCAAAAACTGCAAAGACTCACTGCTGAGACTCAGTTCTGAGCACCGTTACCCAGTCTCATCACCCACACTCAGTATTGACACTCATTGCTGGAGTCTGCCAGTGAGATTCATCACTAAACATGCTCTGAAAGTGTAACAGGTCGTTCAAATTTATATGAGCCACTGAGACTATTTTGCATGGGCACAGGTCCTCCTATGAAGGCCAGACTGGCCAGGTCGGGTCACAGCGTCTCTGTGATTGGACATCTGCTGGTGGCGTCTGGTGGCATCCTCAGGGACATCAGTCTCTATGTAGACATTGTCATCATGGACCTGAACACACTGGCTTTCATCAAGTGGGTCCTGCCAAATTGTCTTGCATGCATGTAGAGATGACTCCTGTGTTACACTGAAGCCTGATTTTGCTGCTGGAACCTGTCCCATAACCCAGGTATCTTGGACTGCACAGGGGTCCCTGTTGCCATGCTTTCATACAAGTCTGCGCAGTCAGAAAGCTATGACAGCTCAAATGCTTGGTGTGGTCCTGTGTCCTGCGGCCAATGCTTGCACTGGCTGCTGATTGCTTTCTAAAGCTCGTCGTCTGCATGTCCATCAAGCACACCACCCTGTCTTGACAGCACGCAACACCTGCAGGCCTCAGGTGTATGGTGAGGTGCCAATGACACGCTTCCGCCACACGGGCGTGGTCATCACAGCTGAGCCCACCAGCAAGATCGGTGCTTTAGTCAACCAGGTGCTGAAACCACTTCAGCGCGAAGCTGAGGATGGATCTGTGGTGTTGCTGTTTGGAGGGTACAACACCATGGGGCAGGAGTTTGGTGGTGACCAGTTCGAGGTGGGTTATGTTGGCCTGTTTTGAGGCTGTCAGAGAGTTGTGTTATCTGAATATACCTAGGTGTTGCAAGGACCAGTACCCAGGTTCTGCAGAGTACAACAGGTTTGAGAAGCTGCAGTCTGGGAGATTCTGTGCCTATTTTTATGTGCATGTCTATCTGCCTGCCTGTCTGTCTGCCTGTCTGTCTGCCGGTCTGCTTGTCTCTGCTCAGATTGTTCTGATGTCTGCCATGCCATACGTCTGCTAATTCAGAGTCTTTGGCTAGCTTTCTGTACCAGTCATGGTCGACAGCATGCACTTGACTTGCTGCAACAGCATTAACAACTATAAGTGTACGATCATTTTCAGTGAGTTTGTTGGCAACTGCTGTTTCCTCTCCTGAAAACCCCAGATTATTTTGAGTCTGAAGTGTTTTTTGAAACAGAAGGGGATCTGCTTGTGTGGGTATACACATGTACAAGTGTATGTTCATATGCAGAAGCAATGCTCAATTGACCCATGCTGCAGGCTTTCTGGGTATCACATGACGGATCAGTTGTGGCTTGGCTGCCTGTCAAGACCAATGGCCATGCGCCCTCGGCCAGATTCCATCACACCACAACCGCTTTTGACGGTGAGGCCATCTGAGCTTCTGTATGCACAGCTGCATCAAGTATGTGCATGAGTGGGATGTTGCTATGCACAGACAGCATGGATTTGTGCGCATATTAGCAATATGGTATCATATGGCAATATGGAATGTGTTGCCTTGTGACCTGCACAGCACCTTCTGAGAACATTATGCACATGTTGTGTTGACTTGATTGCTGTGCACTGCTGTGCTGTGCTGTGCACTGCTCTGCTGTGCTGTGCACTGCTGTGCTGTGCTGTGCTGTGCTGTGCTGTGCTGTGCTGTGCCGTGCCGTGCCATGCTGTGCCATGATGCAGCTGCTGCTGCAATTAATGTGTTCAGAGCCCTGTGTCACGAGATGTGTAGTAGTAAAAGGATATAATGCGTAACCAGTAGCTAAACACCAAGAGATGCTTTGTTCGCAACAAAACGCAATCTACCCCGCTGCTCAAATGGTCAGGCCTCTTCCTCATGGATCATCTGACCTTCCTGCTTTGCATAAGCCTGGCCTGTCTAACCCATTCATCATGTTGCTGCTCATGTACTACTGCAAGCATCTAGGGCAAATTTAAAGCACAGCAACACACGATTTGGTTGGTTTGCTGACTGCTAAAACAGGACCTCGTACAGGCAGCTACTCATGACTGTACATACCTGACCCTAAGGGAAGACAAGTGTTGAGTGAATGGATGTATGAATGAACGAATGAATAAACAAACCAACAATTGAACGAAAGAATGAATATACAAACAAACAAATGAATGAATGAGTGAGTGAATGAATGAATACTTGAATTGAGTGAATGATGGAACCAGTTAATGAATGAATGAGCGAGTGAATGAATGAGCGGGTGAGTGAATGAATGAATGAATGAATGGATTGTTGGACAAATGCAAGCATCTTGTGGGTGTGCAGGCGGCAGGCAGCTGATCCTGTATGGCGGAGAGGGCCATGAGATGATCGATGGGGCTGACAATCAGGCTCCCAATGTATACACCCTGGATGTGAGCAGCCTCACCTGGCACAGAAGAAGCACCAACTGCACTTCCCTGGAAGACTCACCAGGAGTGCGGTCCCTTCACATAGCCACAGTAAGCCATCTTGTGTGTGAGATATTTACCTGTGCTTTTCTGGCTGTATCTCTGATAAGCCGTAACCAGCTTGCAACCCAGAGCATAAGATGTGTCATGAAAGGAAAGATGTATGACGAGCTGCACAGAATGGCCACCAGGAGCATGGTCTCTTCATATCTCTGCGTGTCATATCATGCTGCCAGGAGTTTTGCTTCTGAGGGTCATTATGGCATCCAGCATGCTTCCAAAATGCAAATTACATAGCTCAGCTTGAGCGCCATGAGCAAGCTGCCTGGGCTTGACTCTCTGCTCACAGCCACATTGCAGCATCGACTGCTGCACTATCAGTGCAAGCTCTTACGCGTGGAAACAAGTTTATTTCACATAGTTGCCTATGCCTTGCTTGGTTTCTCCCCAACAGGAGATGTCTGTGCACTGGCGTTCAACCATTTGTTTGCCTTTTCCATCTGTCCTTCCTTCATTCATGCACTCACTCACTCACTCACTCACTCACTCACCCACTCACTCACTCACTCACTCACTCACTCACTCACTCACTCACTCACTCACTCACTCACTCACTCACTCACTCACTCACGCAGTTACTGGTTGATATATTCAGCACGAGATCCCCTAGGGTCAGGTATGCACAGTCTGTGCCTGTGTGCAGACGGGCAAGGCCCCACATCAGCCTCATCCAGTAAGCTTGTATACACTCAGTCTAGCCACATCCAATCAGTCTACATCTTTACTACAATCCATTTGTTGGCATTCAATCAGCCCCTACCCTGTAGCCCCTACTGTGACCAATATTGTCAAGCTTTTGGCTGACTAGACTTGTCATCAATGCAGGTACGGCGATGCCCTGAGACTGGTCATGAAGAGCTGGTGGTGTTGGCGGGCTACTGCAACAATGTACTGGCGGCCATGAATCCCCACAGACTGGACCTGACCACCTGGAAGTGGGTTAAGGAGTCTGGCCTGGTCCCCAACCCAGGTCATGGGGATGCCCTAGCACTGCCGACCCCTAGACAGAGGGCTGCTGCAGAGACAGTGGGGGATAAGTGGTTGCTGGTGCTTGGAGGAAGCCCAACGCAGGTATGGGATGTGTCACATCCCTTGTTTGTCACTTGCTTGCTTACTCTCAGTCTGTCAAGAGTGCCATGTAGCAGCATGCGATAAGACTGTATCTGTTACAAAGGTTGCTGCTGAGGTCTGTGGTCAATGCTCATGTCTGCCAGAAGAAGAGGCAAGGGATTGCTGCTGCTTGGAGTACGTACAGCGCATTTAAAACGACATTCATTTCACGCATATTCCAGCAGCTTCAATGACTTGTCTCAGCTTGTGTCTGTGTGTCTCTCCTTGTTCTTACTTCTTCAAAGCAAAGCAACAAGAAATGCATAACAAAATTGTTGCAGGCTGCAACTATGTAGTTGAAATTCATCAGCTGCGTTTGCTGGACCCACATGTGGCTGAGTGCCCCCAGGATGCATGACCCCCCACTCGGAGGGGGGTATATTATACACAATGACTGCCTTGTCATAGTCAACCCAGTCCACATATCTCTGTGGCACTTCCTGCAGAGCAAAGCCCTGGATGACATGCACAAACTGCACTCATCCACCCTGCCATGGCAGCTTCTGTCTAGCATTGCCTCCTCAGTCACAACCTTTGCTTTGCATCAGACCAACTGGGCTGATTAGCTTGCATTGGCACACGTTATGGCCAGGCACCTTCATGTTTAACATGCAAAATCTTCTATATTGACATAGCACTTTCTGTTTAGCATACATGATCAGCTCCTCACTCACAACCTGTGCATTGCAGCAGATCAGTTGGGCTGATCAGCTTGCATTGGCACACAACCTTTGTGAGACAATTTCCTGGAACCTGCACTCATCCACCCTGACATGGCAGCTTTGGTCTAAGACACATGACCGGCTCCTCAGTCAGGACCTCTGAATTGCAGCAGCTCAACTGAGCTGACTAGCTTTCTTATTTTTCTGGCCATGGACCTCGGCACTACAAGCTGTCACTCAAAGCAGTTCATGGTTGTGAAGCCTGTCTATGCTGATTTTGGGCTGACTAGCTTGCATCGGTGTGCAGTTCCTGCAAGGCAACTTCCTGGATGACATGCATAAGCTGCACCTGCCCAGCTTGACATGGCGGGCACCCCCCAAGGTTCATGGCCGCCCCATCAGAGCCCTCAGGAACATTGCTGGGCATTCAATGGAGGGCTTGATAGCCTTTGGAGGCTGTATTCCCACCATCATGGGCATCATGCCTGTTGCCAAAGCAGACCCCCTGCTGATTGGTAAGCAGCCTGGCGCAGTAGTTTTCAGCACTGCATGCCCGCCATCATACAGAACCCCTGCTATTGGGTAAGTAGCTGCTGTAGCAGCTTCCAGCGTCATTGTAGACACCAAAACTGTTGCCAAAGCAGACCGTCTGCTAATAGGTAAGCAGCCTGGTGCGGTAGTTTCCAGCGCTGCGTGCCCAACAACACGGGCATCATACATGATCCTTGCTATTAGGTAAGTAGCTGCTTTAGCAGATTCCAGCAGCATGTTCCATCATTGTGGGAACTGGAGCTGTAGGTAAAGCAGAGTGTCTGCTGATAGGCAAGCAGTCTGGTGCAGTGCCTCTCAGCACTGCATGCCCACTGACACAGGCATTATGCATGGACCACTGCTGTTAGGTAAATAGCTGCTGTAGCAGCTTCTGACAGCATGTTCCAACATTGTGGGCACCACTCTTGTTGCCGAGGCAGTGCCTCTGCTGGTAGATCAGCAGCTGCTGCGGCAGCTGTCAACATTGCATCACGGGCATGGATCTGTCGCCACAATTTACACCTGCTGATAAGATGCATTGTGAGTTTGCTAAGACTAACCCCTCTGCAGTTCTGCATTATTGCATGCAGCTGTCCATGTCTTATAAGGTACACTCTTGCAACACAGTTGTGATTGCTAAACGGTGCTCTGGAATGTATAAAAAAGGTCTGTACCTCTTCAGAGAGTACTCTGCTGGCTATAGAGCAAGGTTGCTTGCTTGTTCACACATCCCATGCCTGTTTATACTTTTGTCAGACTTTGTCGCAGTGCGTGTCCTGTACCAATGTGTGTATGGAGACATGCTGTCATCATGCTCCTGGTTGGCATTCCCAGCTGTCACATGTATTTGCACCAGGTTGTAGAACCAACGCCGCATGTTGCCAAAGAGCTGCTGATCGGTACATGCAAGTGTTCTGGACCATGTGAGCTTTGATTGCAGGTCCACCACCCGGGTTAAACATGCTCCTTGAGCAGGAGCCCAGACCCCCCTTGCAGACCCTGCACCCCCAACAGCCTGCCCCACTGCCCATATCAGGGCACACCCGCAACCTATTTCTGCACCATCATCAGCAGCCTCGTCTCTTGGCTGAGGAACCCAGCAGCAGTCAACAGGCAGCTGCTCTGCAACAGCCGGAAACAGTAAGCCACGAGCCCAGACCTAGCCGTGGTCAAGCTGGGTTTGCCCCTCTGCCTCTGCCATACGACCAGCAGAGCAGAGGCAGTGACTACCTTCTTGGGCAGCAGCTGCAGTCCGCTAAACATGGCGGCAATGATGATGGCTTGCCAGATGCTGAGAGGCAAGCGCTGTCCACACTGCATGGCAGCAGCAGCCAGTGGGACCATGTTCTTGATCCTGCTATGTATCATGACAGTATCATGAATGCAGAGGCAGCTGCTGTTCAGGCCAGAGGCGAAGACCAGCAGGCTGACGCCAGAGAACCTGCAGGTGCTTTTCAGCAGGGGGGCAATGGTCACTGGCAGGGGTCTGTCCATGCATCAGTAGACAGTGTCCACGCATCAGTAGACAGTGTCTATGCATCAGTAGACGCTATCCATCAGGGCAGAGGCAGCAAGCGGCAAGCACCTGCCCGTGAGACGGCAGCCACAGCAGAAGCCGACAGCAGCAGCAGGCAAGTGGACTCCAGCAATCACCAGCTGCCGCATGTTGCTGTTGGCACCCCACATGCAAATGATGTTGATAGCCAGATGCAGTCTCCTAGCAACAACCTGGTATCCTTTCGCCGGCGGCTGCTGTCTGTGGAGCCAGAACCCGACCGCTTTCGGACAGATGCTGATGTTCTGGACCAGTTGATTGCGAGTGGGCACGGCCCAGGTGAGGCTCAATTTGGGTCTTTGTACCGGCCAGCACCGCCTGGTAGCAATGCTCAAGACCCTTTCTTCAGCTCATTGGGGGGTCCTGAGGGGGGCGGAAGCGAGCATGAGCAAGGGCATGCTGTTCAGTGGCAGAGGCGCCGCCACCAAGCAGGGTTCCGCCAGAGGCCATTGCATCCAAGCCAAGCTGGCACCCACGGCGACCAAGGCCCCTCTGGTTGGGACCCCAGCCAACAGGATCCAAGCAATGAACTAGGGCCAGTCCTTGTTGAGGGTGCTGCCCGTGCAAGCAGCAACCCAGCGCAAGCATACGAAGAAGGCGATAATGACACAAACAGCGCCTCCATGCAAGTGTTGGGGGGTAATGCTGATGGGTCCAGCTGGGACCCCCAGCAAGCTATTCAGCAGGGGTATGTGGCCAGACACAGAGATGGGTCAGAGCTTACCTGGGTCAGACGATTTCCTGATGCCGCTTGGCGATCCATTACACCGGCCACTGTTGCTCAAGACCCAGATACTGTTCAGACAACCATGGTGAGAGTCATCAACATGCGTGTGTCAAAGTCATGGTAGACATGTCACGCAGTAGCAACTCAATCCATGCAGTCGTCATTACAATGCCAATCATAGTATAATGCAAGACAATCCTTGATGACCTCAGGGACCAAGATCCTTGCATCACAGATGTACTCTTGTACAACAGCCATGCCGTTGCACAATTGCAATACTCTGATACAACAGCATGCATGTCTTCATCTAGCCACATACGCTGTGTTATGAGGATGCAAATGGCAGCCTCTTGCTATGGCTCCTACCTGTACAGGTGAGCCAAAAAGCTTGTTGCAAGGTATGCTTGTGGGTTTGATTGTCATTGTGTGCAAAAAGTGTTACCACGAGGTGTTCCTTCTCTGCAGAGCGGTGTTATAGATGCGCAAGCAATGGTCATGGCACTTGCCATGTGTCTGGTGCCGCCTCTTGCCAAACTCAACAGGCACAAGCCGTCTGAGCGCATGTGCACGCTGTCAGCGCTCGCGCTGCTTGCCATGATGGCAACTGGGCTCGCAATACTTGATATCTTGTTCATGGTCTTCTTGACCTCTCGGCGTTGGTTCGTGGGAGGGACAGGAAACGCCGACATGGTAAGTATGGCTTGCTTGTGACACTTGTTGTGCAGAGGTGCAAAGGTCCACATGTTATCATAGAGGTACAGACTGGCGTTCACGCATGTGGTTCACGTGCTGCAGCCTAGGCATTTTCTGTCGCCTTCATATGATTGTAGCACTTAGTCTATCATAGTCTATCGTCTGGTTCCCTTAGGGGTATAAATCGGATGGCCAGTTCCCGACATCATCTGGTTGCATCACAGACATGAGTTTGCAACACGGGCTCTACTCAGTTCATCTGCTTTGCCTAGCTGCTGCAAGGTCTTACACCTCAGGGCTCACGTGCGGTGGACAGCAACCTATCAAACCACGTGCAATGTCTTCTCTACACTGTCAAGTTTTGCACTCATACTGTACTCACAAAATGTATGTTGATGTGCAGAATCCAGTTGTGACGCTGGCCTGGTTGTATGGATACTATCAACTGTTGGCGCCATTGATCAGCTTGTCAATTGATACAAAGTCATTTTGTCAGTCGCCCTTGCGCTGTAAGCCTGTGCTGATCATCTGTCTTGTCTACACCTTCTGTGTTTACTTTACAGTTCTGGTGAGAACAGAGCAGTTTGTCAACCCTCTTGATTTCTACAATTTCTCCCAATCATTTCGTCTACAGTTTGCTGGCATGACAATAGGCGGAGTCGTCTTTTATACCATCTTGGTCAATACGTTCCGACGTGTCATGGAGCGATATCAACGACGCAGGTTGAGCCCATTGTAGATTTCAATGCAGCAACCTCTTCCAGCTATACATATACCCTCAAGTTTTGTTAGTGTTTGTGTGTGATTTTTCTTTTTGCTTAGGACAGCCCTGCTACTACCAGGATGTTCAGAGTTCCAGAATGTTCAGCATGTTGGCTTCATGACATCACTCATGTACTACATTGCATGTGTGGACAGCATCACAGACACTTTTTGGAGTCAGAGCCAGCAGGTCCCCTCTCATCAGGGAATATTCATGAATGGTTCAATAAGTCAGTGATGCAAGCTGGTCACACAGCTGTACGTTTTTGTATGCGACATCATGTGGAGATTCAATCTCCAACTTGGCAATAGTTCAGACTGGGAAGATGTGGATGTAGCAATGACCAATTTGTGGTGTTGCATAGACTCAATTCATGGCTGTGCAATGCGTTTTTTTATTCTAATGCTCAAACTGCTGAACAAACTGAGTGACACAGAACTTGAGACATTCACAATTGTTTGCATAGGTTGCAGCGGTTGCTTCAAATTTTAAGTGTAGAAGTGCAAACCTGTGTTCAGCGTTATTACCAGTCTAAGACTAATAGGTTGAGTTGAATCATCAGATGGATTATGCCATGATTGCATTTGTGATTCCTCTAGACGAAGGGCGTTACTGTTTGTTGCTTCCTCAACCAGGACAGAATCTGATATCATATCTGAGTTGAGGTTGATCTTGTTATGGTGTCATGACAAGTGTGCCAGGTGTAATCATGATCAAGCTGCCACTGACTCAGGACACTGACCTGGAGGCTCGCAAGCTTGCAGGAGCACTTTGGCACGTATTCTAGGCCTTGCATTCACTTCAACAAGCCGTTTCGCTTTGACATTATCGTTGTTACACCAGTGTCAGTAATGAGAGTGGCTTCAGGCAACAGCATGGCCAGTGGCGGAGCAGAGTGGGCGATTTGCAATGCTCAGCCAGTATCATTCTCCACAAAGAAGATTGAAAGTAGATATTCAGTCACAGGATCTGATCAAAATTGAAACGAACTAATGCATGGTTCACTTCAAAAGCATGAGTAAATAAACGTTGGTAGGGAAGCATCAGTGTATGTCAGATTCAAGTGTTTGGTCAATATGACGTAGACTATTGATGATAAGCCTCAAGATTGATGTGAATTGGCAGCAACAGCTGCTTTGAGGCCGGAAATAAATCCTAACTGCTCCATGACAGGCGTGCACCGTTCACAGAGGTCAGTGTACTTTGAGTCTGACCCAGTCTGTGTGCTGTAATTCCAACACCTGCAATTTGCAAACAAGCCTCTCAAGGTATGGCTCATACTAACACTTAGCACACAACATGAACTATTCCTGCAGGTTGACAGCGCTGTTAAGGCTCACCAAACAAAACAATACCACAGAAATGTCACAGCCGCATAGACAGACTTGCTCACCACCGCACGTCTACAGCTTCTTCACATTGCATAATAGCAGTGAGAATGCAAGATGCAAGATCAGTAGCGGAGTCCACTTTTCCAGATCAAACGAGACCATGAGTCATTCAGCATCACATTGCAGATGCAAAGCCACAAGCTGAAGCAACATCACACAAAGTACATCAACTGACAGCAGACGCAAACATGGTGTTGTGCACTGAAGTTGCTGATGTTCAGGCTTTGCCATGGACAGAGGCGTGAGTACCTGGCACACTTGTGGCCTTCTGCTCTTGTAACCCCTACAGTGACTTCTCCAAGTTGCTCTAGCTGCACCGTTGCGCTGAAGTCGCTTTGCTTAGCTTCATCCTGCAGTAACAGAACAGAATTCTTTCAGGACTATCATGTTCCCAGATGCAAGCCTCAATGTGCAGAGCATGGGGTTATGGCTGAGCTGTGAAGCCTGTCTGTGCCGTGCTGTGAAGCCTATCCGTGCCGTGCTGTAAAGCCTGTCTGTGCCATGCTGTGAAGCCTGTCTGTGCCGTGCTTTACAAAGCCTGCCTCTGCCATGCTGTGAAGCCTGTCTGTGCTGTGCTGTGAAGGCTGTCTGTGCGGTGCTGTGAAGCCTTTCTGAGCTGTGCTGTGAGGCCTGTCTGTGCCGTGCTGTGAAGCCTGCATGCGCTGTGCTGTCAAACCTGTAAGTACCAAGCTTTGAAGCCTAGCTGCGCCGTGCTGTGCAGCCTGTCTGTGCCGTGCTGTGAAGCCTGTCTGTACCATGCTTTGAAGCCTGTACATGCTGTGCTGTGAAGCTTGTTGGTGCTGTGCATTGAAGCCTGCCTATACCATGCTGTGAAGCCTGCCTGTGCCATGCTACAACGCCTGTCAGTGGTGCTTGGCCGCTTGTTTTAGGGTTATTGCTGACAGATGAAAGCAGAATGCATGACGCTTTGCTCTTTGTTGTCATGACAGGCTCAGCTGCCATGACAACAACCTGTCAACTAAGATAGCAACAGCCTGTCATGGCGATAGAGCGCAAAGCATCATACACTCTGTTTCCAGCTGTCCATGATAAGACCGCAGGAGGCAGATGGAATCACTATGCAGCCATCAGTCCAAGGGCAACATGCAGCCTTGGGATGCAGGCACGACACAGCACAGCACAGCACAGCACAGCACGGCACAGCACAGCATGCACTTATGTTGATGTCCAGTGCAATGCAGCAAGGCAACCACTACTCCTTTCATGTTTCATCACTTGGTCTTGTTGCTCAGGCTTTTTCAGACACTCGCCTTCCAAACCCCTGAACACAGCTGGGCTCATGCACTCACTGTCTCAATCACACAAGCGGAAAGACTTTTGAGAAAAACAGATGGGCAGAAGTTCACCTGGCTGTCCACAAGCTGTGCCTGGGAAGTGATGAAGGCATAGCGTAGAGGGTCGGCCCCATTGGCAGCAGAGTTGACCCCCCTGAGGCTGTTGGCTGCAGCAGGGTCTGCCACATGCAGCAGCACCTTGGCTTCCAGTGCTGACCCCAGAAGCTTCTGGTTGCGAGCTTGCTCCAGGACTAGGTTGACTTGGTTGCGAAGGAGCAGCAGGGCGTCACCTGCCTGCCTGTCAGCCTGTGACAGTGATGATTGTCATAATAATAATGCTAATTATGATAACCATATTAATAACGCTTTCCAGCTGATGATGAGCTAGGTATGTGCGGATAAGTCTTGTCTTTCCAGAGCAGTCTGTTTTGCGCATCTCTATAAGGTCTACCAATTCGACATGTATGACAATCATGCAATGCAACATCGTTGAAACTAGACCTAGGGTGTCACCTGCCTGCCTATCAGCCTGCGTTCGTTTGATACTTTACGGTTAGTCTGTTAGCCTGTAAGCCTGTGAGTCTGTAGTCAGTCTGTAGTTAGTCTGTAGTTAGTCTGTAAGCCTGTTATTCTGTTATCCTGTATTCATTTGATACCTTGCAGTCTGGGGTGCGGACCCAGTTGTGACTCATCAGACATCCTGGCTTGAGAGCCAGCCTGTACAATGGCCAACACACATGGCACACACCATCATGTGCGACGAAGCTCAGGTGAAGCCTGGGCAAAAGTGCTGTTTGATTTTTTTGTTTTTGGCAAAAATGTTTTTGGCAGAAACAAGACTTTTGGATGTGAGCAGGGAAAACATCTTTTGATCAACTAGTTGCTACAGGACAAGCATTACCATATGAGCATCAGCGGACAGTGATGCTGTATATAACTTGAACTGAATCGTTTCACAACCACCTAACTTACACAATAATCAGCAATCCTAGGTACATGGGACTATAACTCATAACAATAATGATAGTAGTATCAACGCTTTCCAGCTCATGATGAGCTAGGTACGTGCGGGACAAGTCTTGTCTTTCCAGAGCAGTCTGTCTTGCGCATCTCTATAAGGTCATGGTTGTGTGAACATCTACTGCTGTTGTGTTGAAATAGCAAGACTAGTGCAGGATGAGGCGTGCTTGGAGCCCCCCACACACCTTGCATGCTTCTTGAAGTGAAGCTGCAGACTTATGCATGTTGAAGGCCCGTCTTGATGCTTCAATGACCTTCCAGCACAAAGCACAGACAGCCATTCTAGCAACTGCTGGCAAGCTCACCTATCAGTGATGCTGTGCTCACTCACAAAAGCAGAGACAGAGAGGCAATGCCAACCCAGCATGTGCTGCGCAAAGTGTGCTTGAAACGTCGTGCCATTTTGTGAGGTGGAGTACTCTTTTGCTTCTTGTCTTTGGTTTTCGTGACATACCTGAGCCAAAGAGGTCCACTCTGCAGAGGGCTGAAACCAACCAGCTTGGAAGACTGACTTGGTTGGAACGGGCCAGGGCAGGTTCTCCCAAGCGTCCTCTGCCAGGTGTGGCAACAGAGGGGCCACACAGGGCAACAGCCCCTGTAGGTACACAATCCCTGATTCAGACTCCCTGGCAGCTTGTGACAGGTTGCAAAGCAGCTATGTGGTCGGGAAACAATGCTGGCTTGTGCACATGGGTCCTGGAAAATATAGCTAGTCAGGGTTGTGGCTTGCGCAAATTGGGCATGAATTCTTAACCCCTTCAAACCCAATGCAGCAAATAGCTTATGTAAAGGTAAGACAGTGAGGTGATGTAGGAGGGCAGCTGCCATGTGTCTCTGCCAACCAACACTTTATAAATGGTTGTTGCATAGGCAGGTGGTCAACAATGACAGGCAAGGATGGGGTGTCTGACCTGTAAGAGTGCTGTCAGCACAGTCTGGCATGAACGCCGATCATGTGAGCCTGCTGCGCGCACATACAGCCGGTCTTTGGTGATGTCCAGATAAAAGTTGGACAGGTCTGTCACCATGAACCGCTGCAGGCTCTGCATACATCAGCAGTAGATGAAGGCATTGCATACAGTCAATCTTGTTGGCAGCATCCAGATGAAAGTTATACAGGTTGACCTGCACTTTGTCAGCATCAGGCTCACAAGACATACCAATGTCCTGGGCTGATGACTTGGCACACCTTTGGAAACTGGTAGACTTTTAAGTGGTACTGACTCAGCACAACGTCATGCTCACAGCATATGCCAGTGTGCAGCACCAAGCTGAAAAGCCATGCCAGTGTATTGTGCAAGCTACCTGGTACACTTTTGCAAACTACCTGGTAGACTTTTGGAACCTACCTGGTAGACTTTTGCAAACTGGAACTGGCTGTAGGAAGTCTGAGCGTCCTGTAGAAGGTGCGCAAAGCGCGCCAGCAGGTATCTGTCTGTCAGTGGAAGCTGGCTGTACGGCACTGCATGCTGACTGGGATCAAAGTCATGCACATTGCCCAGAAGGAAACGTATGGTCAGGCGAATCTTGCGATACACGTCAGACACCTGCACCAACACCATCATCATCAATACCATACTATTGCTATTGTCACTATTGATATTTACTATTATTATTGTTATTATTATCATTATTATTGTTATTACTATTATTATTGTTATTGTTATTGTTTATTACTATTATTACTATTATTATTGTTGTTGTTACTGTTATTACTGTTGTTGATAATTTTTCATTTCTGACATCATTGCATGGCTTTCTAATAGGCTTGCAGGTTATATCCTGATTATGTACATACAGGAGCAACTGTCTGCCAGCAGTCAGAGATCTGCAACACAAATGGCTTGGCGGGAAGTGCTTGAAGGGTGTCAATGCTCTGGAGAGACAAGACTTGCCTTGCATGTATCTAGCGCATCATGAGCTGGAAAGTGTTTTATTGTTGTTATCATTATTGTTGTTCTAATTGTCTTTATTATCACGGCTACTATTATTATTGTTGCTGTTGCTACTATTGTTATCATGACTACTACTGTTTCTTATTGTTGTTGCTATTATTATTATCATTACTATAATTATTGCTATAGCGCAGGCAAAGCCATGACCCATGACCTGAAAGCTACAGACGTGAACATGCATACATACAAATATCAGGTGTACGCCACTGATATGACCGCTCAGAACGCATACACACTTGAAGCAGATGACAGTCTCCACAGCTGATACATCAGCTGCAAGATCAGGTTTTCCTTTCATCAGAGATCGCACCAACTTGATTTTGCTGAACGCCACGCTGACCTATGCTTGCAAGCCAGCGTGTATGATGAGAGTCACATCAGGCTCCATACCCTTGGCTATAAAAGTAATGTTACTGTAATCTGACTGTATTCTGACTAGACCAGACTGACATCCAATGCATGAGCAACTTGGCCCCGATACAGTTGGGGACTACAAGGCTATGACAGTGACTCAGCGATGACCAATACCTGACTCAGGATCCTGTCACCAATGAGCACATCACTGTTGTAGTCAACAGATGCCACCCACAGCCGCAGCACGTCAGCTCCATAGGCGGGAGCCTCCTTTAGATTCTTGCCACCCTGAAGCCAACCCATGATCAAGTCACGTTGTGGCCGTTTGCATAACAGTCAACAGCTCGAAAGGCAGGCTCAAAAGGCTCAAGAGGCAGGCTCGAAAGGCTCAAAAGGCAGGCTCAGAAGGCAGGCTTGAAAGGCAGGCTCAGAAGGCACCCTGCTTGCTGCTGTCACGCCAAGCTTGTATGTAGACTCAAGATGACTTAAGTAGTGAGCAGTGTCTGACGCGTAAGCATCAGGCCGCGAGTACTGTCTCTGATGAGGCAGGTTGCTGATGCTGCAGCTGTAAGGGTGCAAGACAATTGCAAGATGTCCACATCAGCAGTGCTGAGCATGGCTCAAGTGCATTCATGCAGTGTTTGTATGGTGTGCACTTAGCAGTACTGCAACAGCAAGGTTGCTGTTGACTGACGTCACTAAGGCGGCTGTGCTGCCATACAAACAAAGCAACCCCTTGATCTGATGTACTCCTGCATGAGAGATGTGACAAAAAAAGAGAAAATAAGATGAGAAAAAACGTCCGAGGCAAAGGCTCTTGGACAAAAAAGGACCAGGATCATAAAAATGATCCTTAAAAACCCAAAAACCAGCTTTGACTTGATGTCCCCAGCGACAGGGGATCACCTCAATGACAGAACGGGGATCCACTACATTGCCAATGGACTTGGACATCTTGACGCCTCTCTCATCCAGCACAAAGCCATGGGTGAGCACGCTCTTGTAGGGAGCAGACCCGGTCGCTGCCACACAAGTCAGCAGACTGCTCTGAAACCAGCCTGCAGGAGCACAGATAACACTTGGTGTGTTGGGTTGTGGTCACCCTCACGCCTTACACACCACTCATCTGTTTCATTAAGCCCACACAACTCATCTGTGTCATTACTCATTTGTTTCATTCATCCACACCACTCATCTGGTTCATTCATCCATTCATTGAGTCACTCACTCATTGAGTCAAATACTGACTCACTCATTCGTTATGCATTCATCCATTTATTCCTTAAATCATCCAATCACTAGTCTGTTCATTCCCATTCATGCATTTGTTTGTTTGTTATGAAGGTACCGCCCCCCAGCATCTGATGCATAAGTCTGTAACAACTGAATTGTGGAACTGCATGGGCTTCACCAGGCTGCAGCTGTCTGACAATCAGGACCTCATGAAGGGTGTTGACTCAACTCCCTTCATGAGGTTCTGATTACCAGACAGCTGCAGCGCCCATGCGCCCATGCAGACAGCTGCAGCCTAGTGAAGCCCATGCATCACGAATCACTCACAGCACTCACAAGCGCAGACGTAACAACCCATACACCGTGACGGTGTACCACCATCATGTTCACCTTTGAACCTCATGTTTTGCTCGCAGAGGTCTGCCAGGGTTTTGTACGGTCAAATTATGACCCATGCATATTTGCTGGGATCCTTCTCTCTTGTAGAGTCTGCATTGCGTTGTGATGGGCAGTCTAAAACATTTCGCCATCGTAGAAAAACGTATTCTCTGTCCCCAGGCGTTTCTGACTTTAGAGTTCCACTGTAGAACGGACGTATCTGAATTGGGACAGATATTTTGGGGTTGAAAGGAGCTAAGCCTGACCTCGATGCTGGTCTGAGCCCTCCAGGTAGAGGTCTGCAGGCAAAGCAAGCCCTTCTCTACTCAACACTCCTGCCCAGCTGCTGCCCGAATCAAACCTGCATGCCAACCAGGCAAGCATGATGACTGCAATGCAAGACACAAGTTTCCTTCTACAGGCTACATGCTATGCACAATTTTGTGGTGAATAAGCATAGCAATGATTTACAGGCGTTCCAGCTAATTGTTCTTGCCAGGTACCTATTAGGTGTGTCTAAACCCTAGTCCTGTGAGCCGACATGCACTAACATCAGATACTCAGTTGCACCCAAGGGGTGTGCACTGACAAGGCGAGTGAGATAGACGCATTTGCGAGGCAGAAAAACCAATTTTATGGTCTTACATGCCACACATCATTTTTTGACAATGTAAAGTAGGTAAAGTTGCCTGGCTCAAGTGTAACACCAGTGGCAGGAAAGCAATGTTGCCACGGCAGGTAACTGTTGCAGTAGGTGATGATATGGCATATGCCAATACAGATTCAGCAACAGTCACACACAAAACATTGTGGGACTTGGCTGTTGCATCACAAGCACAAGCCCGACGTCAGCAAGAGACATTCTTTGCTGGTGTGGTGCCTTAACACATCTGCAACCTCAGCTTCCAAAGCACAAAGACACTGACAACAACACAAGAATTGACAGGTACACTGTCAGTGATGACGGCAGTAACCATCAGGTACCAAGAAGTTACCAGACGTCCCTGGGCAGCCCGGTGTAATACTTGGGTTTTCATTAAACTGACGCCACAAGGCGTAGTCTTTTCTTTTTCTTTTCTTACCAGACGTCCATGGTGTCTTGCCCCTTGTCTAGCTTGTCTGCCTGGTCCTTGAGGCTGTCTGGCAGCAGCTCCTGGACAGGCATCTGGTACCAGGCATCTGACCCCTTGGCAGCAATGACCCCCGTGATGTGCTCTATCGTCTCTTCTGTCATCAGTGCCTCGCCTGCAATACAGAGCAGGGTGAAAAGATGAAGAGAAAAAAAAGAAGAGAAAAAGAAAAGAAAAAGAAAAGGAAAAACAAAAAGAAAAGGAAAGTATCATACCGGGCTGCCCAGAGAACAGGGTGAATACATCAGGGAGCATGTTGCAATACATTGCATTTGTGACATTATCGACTGTACATGTTGTACTGACTAGGTGCCTCGCTGGCAGCGCGTGCATAGGCAGCTTTGGGTAGCCACCCAGCTGTCATGGTCACTGCAGAACATAGGGCAGGCAGAGTGTGCAGTCCAGGTGGAACCATACGGCAGGACTTCAGGGCAAGCCTGTAGGGCAGTATTCTAGGGCAGAACTGTGCAGCAGAAGCATAAGTCAGACCTATAGGGCAAACCTATGAGGCAGAATGATGATTACAGGGCAGCACTATGATTGTAAGGCAGAACTACAGAGCAGGACTGTAAAGCAGCTCTCTAAGGCAGCACTATGACTATATGGCAGAGCTACAGGACAAAACTGAGAACAGAACTATGTGGCAGCGGTAAAAAGGGGTGGGCAGGTATGCATTGTCCACAATTGCAGTGGTTGGCCTCTCCTGCATCAGGTTTTGGTTGCAACAGCACAGACTGCTGCTGTGCTGTCTGAACATGATGAACACGTGCAAACGCAATGAAGATCTGTGCTCAAAAGCCTAAGCAGGCTGCATGATGTGCATAGCACTCTGTGAAAGCACATGACATTCACAACTGCAGCAGAGCAGACTGCTGACAAGCTCAGTCCTAGGTTCAAGTGCACACACTGACAGGGCAGGGCAGAAGAAAGCAGGGCGTTGCTGAGCAGGGCCCTGGGACAAGGCGAGTCACCTGAGCCCTTGAAGTAGAAGACAGGTGCACGAACAGGGCAGGGCAGAAAGCAGGGCATTGCTGAGCAGGGCCCTGGGACAAGGCAAGTCACCTGAGTCCTTGAAGTAGAAGACAGGTATGGGCAGGGCAGAGGAAAACAGGGCGTTGCTGAGCAGGGCCCTGGGACCAGGTGAGTCACCTGAGTCCTTGAAGTAGAAGACAGGTATGGGCAGGCCCCACTTGCGCTGCCTAGAGATGCACCAGTCTGCTCGCCCTTCAGTCATGTTCCTGATGCGAGTCTCTCCACTGGCGGGAACCCACTGCACACCTTTGATGGCTGCTAGAGCCTGTTCCCGGAACCCCACCACCGATGCAAACCACTGCAGCATGATAAATACAATAATAATAATAATAATAATAATAATAATAATAATGATAATGATAATGATAATGATAATGATAAAATGATAACAACAACAATAAAAAAATCACTTTCCAGCTCATGTACATGCAGGACTATGCAGCATGGTCACAATATATGCGAAGAGGAGGAAGTCATCTCGATTGTCAGCACCAACTAAGCAACCCGACAGAGCTCATAGTGTGGTGCAAGCGCTTGACATACATATGAATGTGATACACTATGATATAATAATAGTGACAGCAAAAGTAAATATGTACAATTTAAAAAAGGTATGCAAGGCAAGCATGCTTCAGAGCACTTTGGACACAAAAAGACATTAGTTTGAAGGCCAGGTTTCCACCAATTTGCAAGCTTCAGGGGCCGTTTCAGTGAGTGGTTCAGTGAGTGGTCAGTTCAGTCATTCAAGAGGTAAATGTGACCTGATCGGTGGCTCTGAAGATGGTGGGTTTCTTGGTGCGCCAGTCATAGGGGTACTTGTGGGGGTATTGCTCCCGCTTGAGCAGTGCACCAACTTCTGTCAGAGCTTCTATGATTGCATCATTGCCCTTGCCTTGCACCTGCACAAAATGTAACCCTTAATGATAAAAGTGATAGTCAACTACATTAACCGCTTTCCGGCTCATGAACCCTTGCAGCCAGTCAATGCAGACACATTGGGTGTCTGTGTCTGTCTGTATGTCTGGAGCACACCACAGGTTTTGCCACAGATGCAACTCAGGCAGAAGTTAGGATGGGATGCTGGCAAACCCTTGTGGGCGTCAGCTGTGTGCTGCACTCAGCAAACATGCCTTCTCGCCTGTTACTTCTCATTGTCATCCATGGTGTCCTGACAAGACAAACACAGCATGATATCGTGACCTTCTACGACGACAACATTGCACACAGGCCTGCAGAATCAGACATGTTCTCCAGAGCTCGCATATATGCGCAAGAGGGCACTTCAATGGAGCTTGTCACCAAAAGCTGTGGTGTCAAGCAGCGTCACAGAGTATTGCGCCCACAGAGTGCTTTGGTGGCTACACACAGCGTGGCAGATCATCACAGAGGCCCACTCAAGGCTCGTGTATATGGGCTGGTCATAATTGCACATTTTGGCACGGAGTTGGTCAGTCTGATGTAGACCACATCAACGTTGCTAAGCTGATTGCCAAAAGAGGACATCATACAGGGATTGGCTCAGGACTGTACATAACTAACCCTGAGGAAAGAGATATGTTTGACAAATGAATGAAAGAATGAGTCTTCGTGGCAGCTCAAGCAAGCCCTCTGCTGGTAACAGGGTTAAGTTCATGATAGCGAAGCATTGTACCTGCAGGCCCTGAAATTGACCGGCTTCCTCTGTGAAGACCCCAGCATCATCCACTGGCGACAGCAGTGGCAACCCATATTTCAGTCCCACCTACAAACACAGACAAGGTCACAAAGGTGATCAGGAAAGCAATGATGTTGTTTGCCACCCTGGCAATGTATCATATCAACCATACCATCATCTGTCAGATTTTGCAGTGGGTTCCAATCCAAAGGACTTCATTTGCAGGGGCCTCAGCCTCTGCAGCTCAGTAATGATGCAACCACATTGTGTATGCATCACAACATGCATCTTGGACAGACAGACATCTGGCAAGACCGCGTAGTGGTGCAACAGCACTGATCTAGAGGACACGTGACTTTTGTTGGGTGGCCATGAGCCCTAGACAGATCTGGGTCAACTTTTGCTGCAATGTGCAACCTGTAACCAATGCATCACTTACCTTTCACCCATCTGTAGCCGGCTGCTCAGTGACATTTTGCTGAGATAGTCACGTACGGTTGCGCATGATGCAAGGTATGTGTATGCAAGGACTGAAGTGGCAATCAGAAGTGCTTGCCTGGTAGTCCTCTTGTCCATGCCCAGGGGCTGTATGCACCAGCCCTGTCCCAGACTCTGTGGTGATGTAGTCCCCGCCAATCACAACAGGGCTCGTGCGGTCAAACAGGGGGTGTTTGTATTGGCAGCCTGCCAGCTGAGCCCCCGTCAAACTCCCAAGGACTTTCAGTGACACTCCCAGCTTCTCTGACAAGCGCTCTATCAGGTCATGAGCGACTATGAGGGGGCGCAACAGACGCACCATGCCAACTAAAAACCCCTTCGACATGGCAAACAGTAAGTTACGCATGCTGTACACTTTACGAAAGCAATGAAGTGCTCTACTGAGTGATAGTAAGCTTCATAGCTTTTCCCTGTCTGACCACTGCAGACCGAAAGCTGCTTTTGGTCTGCAGGCCTGAATCTGAGAAGCCAAGACGTACCATGCAACTGATCAAGCAAAAGCTATGACATAGTTTTAGTGTCTGTGCATGCAATGATGCTAATTCAGCATCATAATGAAAGCTGATCAAGCGCAAATGCAACAGCAAAGCCACATCTGCAGGATTTGCAATTGCACACCTCAGCTTCCACTAAGCTGTACTGCAGCTTTTCATTGACTGCCACTGCTGCATTGGCTGGCATGGTCCAGGGTGTCGTTGTCCAGATGGCCAGGGCTGCTCCCGAACAGCCCTCCTTCAGCTCTGCTGGCACCTCCTCCCCTGTATAAGAAGACGTCGATAATAATAATAATAACAATAACAATGATAATATTCATAATAACAACAACAACAACAACAACAACAACAACAACAACAACAACAACAACAACAACAACAACAACAACAACAACAACAACAACAACAATAATAATAAATGTAGTAGTGGTAATAGTAAAGTCGCTTTCCAGCTCATGATGAGCTAGGTACGTGCAGGACAAGTCTTGTCTCTTCAAAGCAGTCTGTCTTGTGCATCCTTATCAATGATTCTATGCAAACAGATTTATGATGGATGTCATCCTGACTGTAAGATATAGGAACACGCATCCAGAACCAGCTAAGCAGCACATTATCATATGAACAGCAAGGTGGAACTGCATTGGGGTGATGCGTAGCAGAGGTATGGATATGAGGAGTTACAAGCCTGTTAAGGACGTAGGTTTTCCCTTTTTTTGCCCCGCAGCAACAAAGATCAGCTTGAGCAGACCAAGTTCTGTTGTTCTGGGCATGTTTTTGGTGTATGCTGTTGAGCGGACTTTTTGAGGCATGTATTCTCCACATCCCATGAGATTTTGCCATGTGGGCAACCTAAACTACTGCTTTTACAAATCCATGTGCGGTCGCAAAGGTTGGCTATGACGACTTGCAGTGCCAAACACATGCGCATTCCAAGACAAAAACTGAACTGCTGTCAAGGCAGGTCGCAAGACAATACAACACCTGTACTTGGGTATCGTAATCAGATGCTACACAATCAGCCTAGAAACTCATACCTATCTGCGTGATAGACAGCGCCACATAGATTGAAGGGGAGACATGCCCTTCAGGGTATTCCAGCTCAGACTCTGCAAGGGCTGTTTGGGAAGAAGGGCTCCAGTGGACAGGCTTTCTGCCCCTGTAGATGTGGCCATTCAGCACCATCTTTGCAAACACCTTGAGCTGTGCCGCCTCATACGCAGGATCTAAAGTCAGGTAGGGTTGTTCCCAATCGCCCCATATCCCATACCTGAGACGTTATAAGATGCATCAGTTACGTGTCAACATGACATAGACAGATGCGCAATAGGGAATTGTCCTCACCCAAACAGAGCAGCAAGACCGTACTAATGTGATACTGTCTTAACACTGTCTTCCTTGTCCACTACTTAGGAAGAAAGTAGATTGTGTCCAGCCCATAGGCTGTGACAAAGACAACAAACCATTCACATGCTAGACTACACACAGCCACATGAGATTTCAAGGGCATGTGATGGCATGGCAAGCAAATGACATAAGTTGATTAGTCATGTCTCACTAATCATCCCAGAGGGAGTGTTGCCTGTCAACCTCACCTTTTGAAGCTTTCTCGCTGCTGGTTGACAGCCTTCAAGGCAAAGTCTCTAGCCTTACGCCTGAGCTTGATGGTGGTCAGGTCACGCCTTTGCTCATCTGTCATGCCTTGAAGCACTTTCAGCTCTATCGGCAAACCATGGCAGTCCCAGCCAGGAACATAGCGTGCCCGCTTGCCTTGAAGGAGTTCAAACTTCAGGATGAAGTCTTTGAGGACTTTATTCAAGGCATGACCTGTGTAGATGCAGAACGGTGTTTCCTCCTGGTGGTTGTGCAATGCGTTGCACAGCAGAGCAGAGTGAATGTGTGTGTTAACTCTCTCAATAGGTTGCAAGATGCTTGATTGGTGGTCCAAGACAGCGCTTTGGCCTTTGTGCCAGACTGTACATGTTCGCAGCATGGCTTACCTATATGCAAGTCTCCATTGGCGTAAGGAGGACCATCATGCAGCACATATGTCTCCTGCAAGGCAAGTGGAACAGTGTCAAGCACCACAGGAACTTGACCAAAGTACAAATGGAAGCATGCCGGGTCACCTTGGTGTCATCCTGCAGACAGCTCTCGTACACCTTGTTGTCCCGCCAGAACTTCTGAATCTGTGGCTCACGCTGCACAGAGTTGGCACGCATATTGAAGCTAGTCTGCGGAAGGTTGACAGTATCCTTGTAAGGACCTGCGCACACCACAAACAAGGAGGCGTTTGATCAGCATCCTTGGGCAAATTTGTGCCTACAACAGCATCTTACTGTCGTCCTTGTTCTTGTCTCTGTTCTTGTTTTTCTGAGCCTTGCCCTTGGGAGGGGAAGCTGTGGTGGACATGGCTCTGACATGCATGGCCCTGGCATGTGTTGACCTGAGAGCAGTCAAGTGGGCACAGCCTGCCCACCGCTCTGCAGGATTTGCTTGCTGCCAATGACGCCATGACGGAGACAGCCTTAGTGGTCGACATAGCAGCTTTGCCTGTGTTAAGCACTGACTGATATGTGGGAGCCGACCGGGGGTTGTGATTCGAGCGCGAGCTTGCGTGGTTCAACGCAAACTTGAAACGCGCGTTCTTTTCTTACCCGCTGCATTACGGGCCTATGAAGGCAACACGGGGCCAGGAAAGGACTAGCTTCGTGCAGGCAACGACCTGTAGGCAACCCACTCATGTCCAATGCCCTTAACACATCGCGTCTGTAACACTGAAGCAGCTTTTGAATTGTGCGACAAGGTTTACATGTCGGTCCCCCGCATGGGCGAATGCAGCGGACAGTGGGCCAAGCATGTCGCTTGTGGACATGAGGAAGAAGATGTCTAGAACCAACGCGGATACCAACGAATGCATCCGCGCCCGGGTACGAACCAACGGCGAATGCATTAGCGTGATCTACAGATCTCTGATATGGTGGCCTGCCGTGTTTTGCCGGTCGCTGTTGTGGCGAGGTGCGCCCAGTAGCACGTCGGAGCCTTGCATGCCGTGAGGCTTGTGCTGACGTGACAGCGACATGACAGCGTTTGCGTCTTACACGGATGCAAATTGTTTAGAGCATTTCCCGACGGTGCATCTTACAAGGTTCAGCCTGACACAAGCACTCACCTGTGGCGTCAAGACAGTGATCGGCACAAACAGGGCGTCCTCATCGACGGTCTCAGGTGCCAACTTCAAATGTGCAATTGCAAACCTAGCAGAGGCATTCGCCCAGTCTAGGCGCAAAGTGCAGTTGCCATGTTTTCAGAGGCACTGCCATATGTTTTGCATGGCACTCAACACGGCTTTGCACAGAACTTGGCTTGGTAGTTTACCAGTACTGTCTGTGATATGCAGCAGTACCTGAAACCAACAGCATACTGCCCGATGGACGGCTCAAGGTAGGGGTCAACCTGCCTCTCTTGGCCCGACGTTTCAGATATTTGCGTCTGGTTGGCGACGGAACTTCAGCACAGGTGCATCCCCAAAGCTCCCTGGCCTTCACTTGTACATTGCAGTTGCGCATGTCAGCACAAACGATTTATGATGCACACAGGTGATCCTTGCTGAGGACACTCATTCCCACAGGAGAAAGTTGGTGGTCATCAAAATCCTCAAGCGTCATTTTGCTGCTGCAGGCCATAAGGTATGCAAATAATCATGCAAAACTTTGCCATGTAGCCTCAAAGCATGCACAAAGTATACTGGCATTGTGTTCCTCCGGCCAAGTGTCCCCATGTCGCCCTGCTATCACATCAATCAGCCGTGCCAAACCCCCATCACACTTTACAGGAACTGCGCGCTCTGAGATTTCTACATAACAGAGAAGCAGCATGGCAATCTGGCCTAGTCAGGCTGCTGTCAGGCTTCACGCACTTTGGCCATGTCTGCCTGGTGCTAGAAAGGCTGCATGGCAGCTTGTTGGATTATGTCGTGCACTCTGCAAGGCTGCACCGATCAGAAGCCTTGCACAATCTCAGGAAGATTGCCACACAATTGCTGGTGGGACATCCAACACCACTCATGTCTAAAGTTGTCACTGCACATGGGTCAGCTCTGCCTGTCTTACCAAAATGGCTCTGCACTGTCAGCCAAGATGTTTTTTGTCAATGTATTGTGGTCATCTTGGCAGGCGTGAACACAAACATAGGTTGTGCATATGGCACATGCGTGGCATTGCTTTGTTGACAACATGGTGGGTGTCTGGTTGCATGGGCATGCTTGAATGATATTTGGCAGTTGCCCACTCATAACTGCAGCAGTGTGTGCCTTGTAGGGTTGTTTGGCCTTAATGCACAGCAAGGGCGTTGTTCATGCTGACATCAAACCTGAGAACATCTTGCTGACTAGCCCACCAGGTAAGCAAGCTGTCTTTGCCAGCAGATATTGTGCATAACACAGCATGCACAGCATGTCTCCTGTGCATACCAGAGCGTGCACAGCATGTCTGTCTCCTGTGATGTGGCATGCTGCCACAGGCTGTAGCATCAAACGCACAACACTTGCTCATGAGGAAGTAGCCTCAACGCTGCTGCATCAGCATGTCCTTCACGTCAGCTCTGCAAAGTGCAACCTTGCACTCTGTGACCAATTTCTGGTGTGTTGTTGGTTGCCTTTGCATCACGCTTCATGCATGGTTGCTGTGAAACAGAATGGGCATTCACTGTCATGATTCACTCTCTCCAGCAGCTTTCATAGGGTCTGACCAAGACATATGAATGTCCAGGACCCATAAGCTGCCTGTTTCAATATGTTCGCATGATGTAACATAAGCTTGCTTACAGTGAAGGACACTTGCAGATGGGATGCTGCCCCTTTGTGTATGTGTGTGTGTGCCACATTGTATTGCTGTGTGTAGAGAGCGGCAACGTTGGTGTGAAGTTGATTGACCTGGGCAATTGCTTCAGCCCAACTGGGACTGACACCTCCAGGATCAGCTTTGAGATGCAGACGCTACCTTTCAGAGCCCCAGAGGTACAGTCTACAGTCTCCCACAATGGCAATGTCCCTTCTGCACAACAGTATATAGTCTGCCCATAAGGGCAATGTCCCTTCTGCACAACAGCATCTGATGCCATGCTGTTAAATGCAGCGTCCAGAGCTTGTTGCACGAGCCCAAGGGCTCCACACATTTCACTGTTGGCACTGGCGTATATACTGTGTATCATGCAATCTTGGAACCACACATCTCATTGTTGGCGCTGGCACACTGTGCATCATGCAATCTTGGAACACCGCTCTCTGCTCTCTGCTCTGGCCCCTGCAATACCTTGTCAGTACAGCAATACTACAGCAGGACAACACCCGACCATCTCAGAATCACAACATCAGCTTCAATATCAACTGGCCAAAGACTGCCTGCTTCCACAAGGCTCTCCCTGTGTTTGATCACATTACTGTCTATGAGCATGTGTGCTTGTCCACACACAAGCTATGCTAATTCTCTAGTGTGACCTGTACAGGCCTTGACTGGCGGTGCATGTGGGACAGGGATAGATGTGTGGTCCCTGGGATGCGTGCTGGCTGAGGTGGCTTTGCAGCGCCCATTGTTTCCCATCGCCACCACATCTGAGCTGATGCACCAGGTACTGCCTGAATGTCTCCCAAATGCTGCACGTCTGCATCCTCTTTGTCTTCCAAATGGTGCATGTCTGAATCCTCTTTGTCTTCTAAACGGTGCGTGTCTGCATTTTTTTGTCTTCTGAACGGTGCGTGTCTGCATTCTCTGTGTCTTCCAAATGGTGGATGTCCGCACCCTCTTTGTCTTCCAAATGGTGCATGTCTGAATCCTCTTTGTCTTCTAAACGGTGCGTGTCTGCATCCTTTTTGCCTTCCAAATGGCGCATGTCTGTATCCTCTTCATTTCCAAATGCTGCATCCTGTCCATGTGATGGTTAAAGCATCCCGCACAGTAGTCTCACACTTTGTCTATCTCACATTTGTGTGATGCGGATCCAGCCAATTGCCTGCAGCTCATGCACATGTGTTCCAGCCCTGTCAGGCAGCTAGCTTACGCAGCTTTACTGTTGCAATGCATGCTGCCAACCTTCGCTGATACCAGCAGCACACATTTTGATGCATCTCATACCTGTTGGCCTTATTTGCGCTGCACTATCTGCCCTGAAAACAGTCCAGCCTGTGTCATCCTTTCCGTGTGTTGGTGCCTGTAGACATGCTCAGATTGAATGCATGCAAATGCAGATGACAGCTCAGCTAGGGCCGTTGCCACCATCTCTGCGCTCACACTCACCTGCTCAGGCCTCAGCTGCTCCCGCCTCACCTGCTCAAGCCTCACCTATCATGGTGGCTCAAGCAGCCCCACCTGTTCAACAATCTGCTCACAAAGGCACAGAGTCTGTCCAGAATCACAGCTGGGCACATGGGCAGCAGGTAGGGTCCATGTGCTCCATCCCTGCTCAGGCAGGGCCACTGAAGATGTGGCATGAGAGGGCGAGTCCTCTACATCTAGAGCTTGCCAAAGTGGATCCCAGCATGGCTTCATTAGTCATGTCCATGCTTGACTATGATCCCCAGACTCGCATGTCAGCTGCTCGAGGCCTGAGTCACCCCTTCCTCCGGGGCTTGAGCCCTGCGCTGCAACTGCCCCAGAGCAAGGCACACAGCTCTGCTGAGCCATCTGAGCAGGCTGTCACAATCAACAAGGTGGATGTACACACCGCTGGAAGCCTGACAGGAGTGAGCTTGCCTTTCAAGCCAGAGCCTAGAAGGCAACTTGCGGTCAGCCTGCCCATCGGAGCCAGTCCTGCAGTTCAGGCAAGCAGCGCCTCATGGACGCTCCCACTCCCAAGTGACCCTCTGTTGAGAGGTCCAGGACCCCAGCTGGGGCCATTTCACCCAGCACAGCCACCACAGCTGGGGCTATGGCGGCCACCGCCGAGCTTGAATGTACAGCAGCACTCTCCACTCAAAGCTGTCCAGACCAAGCTGGAGCCACCTGCAGAGTCTGATTCTCGATCGGCGGAACCACAGCTGGGGTCAAGTTGTGAGTGTGCACCCCCAAGGCTGCCTGTGGGTCTGTACCCCAAGCAGCCTCTCAGCCCAACCACCAAGCCAGCACAGCAGCTGCTGGAACAGCCTCCATTATCAGGGAAGCTGAGTCGCCGGCGCATGGGAAGCTCTTCTTCTCATGCGAAGCAGGGGCAGCATGCTGGGCAGGGGCAGCATGCTGAGCAGGGGCATCATGCTGAGCAGGGGCAGCGTGCTGAGCATGACCCGGTAGACACCCCCGGGCGGATCCCCTCAGCAGTGGATGGACCAACCACAACTGCTTCTGCTACTGCTAGCGCCCTTGCTCAACCCAGCAATGCTGGGATCCTGCCTCATGCTGCTTGTGCAGCAGCTGACGTTCTGCCTGCTGGCAGTGGCAGCTTTGCTGCAGCTGTGGCCAGGCAACCTCAGGCGCCTCCTGCAGCTTCAAGTGGCAGTGCTACAATGCCCCTGGCTGATACTCAATCCCTACACTCAGTCTCAGACGCTGAAGGCAATGCCCCAGCCCTAGGAAGTTGCTCCCTGCAAGCCCAGCATCAATTGGCTCCTGCAGCAACACATAGCTTGGACAGTCCAGTTCCAGGCCATGCACAAGATGCCGAGCAGAACCCTGGGAAAGAAATAGCACAGGGTTCACAGCAAACCCTGGTCGAATTGGCTCGAGGAGCAGTGCAAACCCCGGGGGTGGTGAGGGCCTGGAATGGGGTGACCCGTCTACTGGAAAATATGACCCCTGGTTCTGAGGTACACTGATCACCAAACTGCATCATGAATCTGCACATGGCAGCATCCCCAGCATGGCAACATCCCCAACATGGCAACATCCCCAACATGGCAACATCCCCAGCATGGCAGCATCCCCAGCATGGCAACATCCCCAGCATGGCAACATCCCCAGCATGGCAGCATCCCCAGCATGGCCACACCACACCAGACCACACTAGTGGTAAAGTCAGGCTTGGGCTTTTTGATCTGTACAGCCAGGCTGCTTCCTGTAGCCTGCACTTTCAGCTTGTTTTCATTGAAGCTTGATGCTGAGCCTGATATGGCATCACTGTTTTGAATCTCGCTCAAGCTGCAGATGAGCCGCTCTGGCCGCCAATTGTAGCTCTTGACAGAGAAGTGTGCAAGTTTGTTGGGAGCAAGTCTTGCTGGCCGTCGTGTGTCATTTGCAGTCCCTCTGGTCTCAATGGTTGTCTGCATGCGACAGCAACAGCACAGGAAAGGCTCCAAAAACAAACACCTTGTGCAGCCCAATGACACCACCTTCAATTTGCTGCAGATACGACTACCTGTGCCAAGTCTGTCTGAAGCTCTGCTAGCTGCTGGCCTCCCCCAGCGCCCCACCACCACCCAAGCCCCTCAACTGACCCTGCTGTCTGCCCAACCATCACCTCCTGTGATTGCACAACATCAGAAGCAGCTGGACCAGCAGCAGCAGAAGCACAAGCATTGTTCCTCTCAACAGAAGGTCTCCACTGAAGCTGCAGTGATTGAACAGGAACAGGGACAACCAGGAGAGGGCAGGGCCAATCTGCCCTCCTGGATCAGCCCCAAGCCTGAGCAGGCTCACAGCTCCCAGCAAGAGTCACATGTGTCACCATCACATGTCTCTCAGTCTCCTGACGGCAGCAGTTCACACGGCTTAGCTGCAAGTTGGCAGTTGAGCCACGGGCAGCAAAGCAGGCAGGAACATGTGACAGGTGGTCACATGATGCTGCCTGATTTGGCAATGAGTCAGGTGTCCAGTCAGGTGCAGGCTAGTCAACCGCTGCTGCAGACAACAGACAAGCCTAATCAGGCCATGTCAGCAGCAGAGCCTATTCAGGCCATGTTTGAGCCTGATGAAGGTATGGCTAATGACACAGAAGCTCATGCCCTGAAGCCTGCAGGGGCTGTTGGCAGTCCTGCCCCAGCAGCCAAGTCTGCATCAACGGCCAAAAATGCAAAGCTTGCAAGCTTATCAAGCACTTCAGGGCAGAAGCTTTCACGGCAGTTGCAGAAGCCACAGCAGCAGCCTCCTTGCACAGAGAATCCTTCCACAGAGGATCAGCCTCAGCAGCAGCAGCAGCAAGGCAGGAAGTCAAAGCAGAAGCTGTCTCAGCAGAAGCTGTCGCAGCAGCAGCAGCAGCAGCAGGCAAAGTTGTCAAAGCTGCATGCTCTCAACACAGAGCAAGCACACCAGCTTTCAAGAGCAGGATCACGTGAGACCTCCGCAGTCCCAGCAGAGTCTCAGCAGAGCGCTGTGCACGCTTTGGGCAGAACACGCCAAACCCAACCTGTGCAGGAGGTGCACCACACCTCTCGTGAGTGTGTGCCACAAGCCTCAGCCTTGTTTCAGAAAGCACTGCCTGAGCATCAAGCAACCTCCGGCAGGGGAAAGAGGCAATGGAAAGCAGTTCAGGAGGCAGAAGATGGGGTGAAGGCAAAAAAGAGTCGCCGATCTTGCACAAATGCCTTGTCTTGCCCTGAGCAAGAGGTGGAAGTTGGTCAGACTTTTACTGAGGCCAAGCACATTCGTGCCCAGAAGGCTGGCAGGAAGCGGCCCAGTGATGCAGACGAGTTGCACAACCCACAACAGCATGTTGCTGCTTTGCACAGTCATGGTCGTGAGTCAAGGCCAGCAGTGTACAATGCGGCAGGAGCTGATGTGCATGCTGATGCCTTGGTAGAACCTGTCAGAAGACAGATAGAGATCAACAGCGAATGCAAAAGTGATGCAGCTGCTAGCACCGATGGTCCAGCTGCAAAGCGCCACCGTCGCAGTAGAGATAGACCAAGTGATGCAAACAAACCCTGGTGGGTTGTATGAGTGAAATTGTCTATGACTTAGGCTTCCATCGCGTGCTGTGCTGTGATTTAGTTTACCTCCTTGCTGTTGCACTTTCAATGTTGCTGTAAAAGCCTGCACCGTTGGTAGAGTGCATGGTTGAGTGTCAGGTCTATCAACGCGCTGCTGTATTTGTCAGGTATTAGATGCACCTCATGCTGAAGGTGCTTTTTGAGATGGCATTCCCGTTGTCAAGCCTGAGTCTTGTTACATGTTCAAGTCACAAATTGAGCTGCCAACCCCAGGTGCTTATCTGGCATAAAACGCAAAGATACCTTATTTTACATCATACGCAAACATATCGGAAGTACAGCACCCCTGCGCCTGTATGCAGATTCGACTTTGCACTGCTCCACATCTCTGGTTAACTACACAGACTGGCAATGCTTTCTGACGCAAATGCTGCACAATACTTTGCTTGCATCCCTCTTATCAAGGCCACCAGCAAATTGAAGGTTGTATTGGTCTTCACTGCCCTTCAGCAGGAAGCTGTGATCATGCTGACAGCAATTTGACCTTGCCAGCAAAGTACTTGCCCTGCAGACACATGTTGCACAAGTCAAAGCAATGCTATTACAAGATGATGCTGTTACAAGATGATGCTGTTAAAAGATGATGCTGTTACAAGATGATGCATGTGCAGAAATGAGGGAACCAGCAAAGCATGGGTAACACTCCACAAGCAATGTGGATACATTGTCACACAGCTGTGGATGCGCCATACATCCTTGCATACCAATGCACTGAGCTCAAAATTCAGATCGGAAACTGCTTCAGACTCCTAGCTAAATGCTACAGCAGCAATGCTCAATGCATGATACAGAAAGTTGTTTGGACACAATGATCAGGCTGCAGCACAGATATACTCACCTGGTGCTCGGCATACTCCAGTTCAGTGTGAGTGGGCTGGCGTGCACCGGTGGCGCCAGCAAAGGTTCCAGCACCCCACCCACTACCCCCACGCACTTCATCCAGAGAAAACAGGGGCTCACCAAAGCTGTAACCAGGGGGCACCCAGATCATGCCATGAGCTGCCACAAATGGCAAACCTGTGGAACAAAAAGCAGATCAGTCAGGCTGTGCTGGTCTATGTTTGCTCACGTGATGCACCCTGACACGATGCAGTATCTATCACTGTGGTGATGACAGCCAAGGACTACAAATTTTGGGGCTGCGCATAGTATCGATGCGCTTGTCAAGCAGGGTTTTGCATTGCACAGCAAAGGTTGTTGGAATGGTTTGCCACCAGGCTGTTGATCTTGTCGTCAGGTGTGTGTTAGGCTGCGAGGCTTACTGGAGCTGATGGTGACCTCCTGTCCACCTCCAAGGGAAGCAGTGCTGGTGATGAATGTAACAGGCTTGCCCACAAGAGCACCACTCTGCCACAGCTGACCAGTGGCATCCATGAAGGCCTTGAACTGTGCAGGCGGCATGCCATACCTGCAGAGCAAGATGCGACGTGATGCGCTATTAACCACCAACTATCTCAAGGGCATCCAAATTAGCAAGATGAGCTGCTGATGAAATCCTGTTGAGATCCTGTTCAGCTGATGCAGGCCTACCGAGTGGGGAAGGCGAAGACAAAGCCATCAGCAGAAGGGAGGTCGTGCACATCCACAATGGGGACGTCCGGCTTAGGTGGGGCATGCATCTTTTCCAAAACACCCTCTGGAAGAGTCTCAGGTACCTGCGACAGTACGACGTATAACGTGACGAGGAAGAGCATGCATGACAGGTTGTAGGCATGCGGTTCTCGGCCCCAACGAAGTGGCAGTGCTATAAAATGCGGATGCACACGCTTAATTTTAAGAACCCAAACGTCGTGCGTCAGCAAAGCACGTCACTGAATGCACCGCAGCACCACAAGCGGGGATGGTACATCACCTGAAGCACCACTGCCTCAGTGCCCGGCACTGAGTTGATACCTTTGGTGACTTGCTCAACCAACTTGTAGATGTGGCCGTATGTCGTGTAAAAGATCACATAGATCTTTCTTGTTCCGGCTGTCGACATCGTTACAGGGGTTGCGTTGAATGGAGGGATCGGACTTGCCGCTGGCTGTGCTATCGGAGGTTGCTGAACGCCGGACGATGCAGATCTCGTCTGATTTGGCCCGTGTTCCGCGGTCTTTGAGCTTGCGCAGCCAGATCCTTTACCCATAAAGTGTTAGCAAGGTCAGCGCTGAGAACATTACCACAGAGCAGATCCCAGAGTCTGAAGTGAACCCCAGCTGAGTAGCCCAATTGAGATTCCCCAACCGGACCCACCGGCAAGCCGGGAAAGGCACCGTGCTAACGCGAAAGGCAAACTCCCACTCCAGCTTGGCGCCCTTCACGCCATTGTCTTCACTCGTATTTGGCTGATTGCGTAATTGCAGTGCGCCCTTACCAAGGACGCCAGATTCCAGCTTAGGTGACAAGTTTTCAGTCGCTCTACATGCGTAACAATGCCGACAGGCACGGTCAGAAGCATTTATTGCTGCCTGCGGCATCAGATGCCGCTTGCTCTGCGCGTTTGAGCCCGGCTACCGGCGTGCTGTCGCAGGCTAGCTTTTCCAGTTTGCGGTCTTTCCGGTCGCAAGTCCGCCGGAAAGTGAAGAAGTAGCTAGCCAAAGGACAGTACTGTTCAATATTTTGGTACGCTCTGTTGTGTGGTCAACTACACCCAAGCGGCGTTTTGTGCAGGTCCAGCACCAGCACTAAACTATCACTAGTTGCCAACCTGTATCAACAGTCACTGCAGCTGTGGCTGGCATGCTCTCGTCATACTCATATATTTGGGTATCACTGTAGTACACAAGACAAATCATACCCTGCATGATAGGCGTTTGTCAGTGCATCCAGCATTTCTGAACAACTCATGTCAATACAGGGTGCAAAGTTTTGCTGCATATGTTTTGTAGCCTCAGCCTCTTTGCTGTTGTGCATGAGGGCAAGTCTTTTGTTAGTGCATTGAGGCATCACATTCGCCGCAGCTAGCAGTACGGCTTGTGTGCTTCACAACAAGCTTCAAACAGAGTAGCTGTATCAATAGAAGACGGTGTAGCATCAGCCACGCATGTATCCTGCAGGAAAACATGTTTCTCTATGCAAAAATCGCTTGTCCTCTGTGTGCATCCGAAAGTATTGGAGTGTAGGCTTAGGCTAAGTTGGTAGGCTTGAGTCTGTAGATCTTGAGAACTGTCCACTGTTTGACACCAATCTACTCTATCAGATCAAACAAACCTGGTAGGGCTTGCCTGCTGAGGCTTGCAGCTGATAGGTGCCTACTGCCTCGCTGCGCAGCGTCAAAGCAACAGCATCTGGCAGGAGTATGAAACAGTCTGTTTGCAGGGACTATCGCGTAAGATTCGTATCCAACTTTGCAAGAGACTGGCAAGGGTGTCAAGAAATTGTTCATGCACGCTTCCATTGTGCAGATGCCATGTTGCTCCTTCCTGCTGTGTGACAAACTGTGCTTGCCAGGCACTTCAATTGCCCATGGGCCAGTCGTGCAACGCTTTGCAGTTGAGATAGGTAAGCTGAACTGGGTAATGTCTAAGTGTCACATGTACCCTAGTCCGGTAGCCTGATCCAGGGTATCATCCTGAAAGCTGGTTGTAGGCTGCACGTTTGGACTGGAGCACACGCAATGCGGTAGATGTCATATCACGCATGCTGTGTGCACAATCTGCGCATTTAGGGATCTGCAACATAAAGCCACTCAATGTTTCCCCACAAGTGATTGCAGTGCCTCTTGATGCAACTTACTGCTCTAGCTGCATCAACAGGGGTGGCATTAGCACAAAGCAGCCCAATTGCTCGAGCTGATCAGGCATGACTGCATCGTATCTTTGTGCTACGATCCTATAATTTGCAGCAACGCTGATTGGCATCAAGCTCGATCTGGTCAGGGCAAAATGCCTTCTGGATGATGCTGACCCAATTGCAATTTGGATTGCTCCACTCATGAATTACGTCTGTAGCTGCAACTGCATCTAAGGCAAAAACTGCAATGTTGCATTAATGTCATGCATCATTAAAAGCTGCCAAGCATTCTCCCGCCGTAGGCCCAGTGTGCAGGGCAGTGTCAGACTGATAGCTCTACCACACACAGCAAGCTTTGCATCAGATTGTTTAGATTGAAATTAAAAGTGTAATCCGATTGCACGGACTATATTTCGCACACGCCGTCGAATCGCGTGCAGCGTAAAGTAGGAATCATGATCAGCGCCCATTCCGGCAGTCTTACATTGGTAGTTTTGAAATAAAGACACTGCGAGCGTGCAAAAGGTCGTTGGGGCCAGAAGCATTTGCTTGCAGCATCTCCTCAAAATCGCAAGCGCCGCGTAGCGATCAGACGCCTTGTGCGCTGTCCGCTTGTCGTCGCTACCCTCGCATCTGAACACGACTTAAACGGCTGTACAATATAGTGAAGCGCCGTTCGAGCTTACTCAACGGAACGCTGTTGAGGCACCTCACCTTGAGACCTGTTAGGTTTTAACATCGCTCGTCAGCGCGATTCTGCAGCGTTGCTGCTGGCCTGCACATCCCAAGCTCCTCTCTGCCGCCACGCAGTGCCCTCAGTTGTCCGCTTCTCTGGTCTTTTATTGGCTTGAGAGCAGCTTTGTTACGACGTGGAACAGAGAGCAGAAGCATTCGCGCAAGGTTTTTGTGGCAGCCCGACGCCGTTGAGGCGTTTTCGGCAGCAGCGCACCATGAACTTGGTGCAAGTAAGCATCGGAGGGAGGGCGGTGTTGGTCCCTGTGACCACAATTGGAGGCCTTGCAACAGGCATGGGCGCCATAGCAAACGCCCTTCAGCCATGTAGAAGCCTTGATTCTGGTGAGAATTCATCGTGAGGCCTTGTGACCCCTATGCCATCATATGTTAAGCTTAGCAGCAACACACTACATATTGAAAGAGGTGCTCAGCATCCATGTATCTGCAGGACAATCAAGCATCCTGACCAGAAGCAGCCTGAGTGTCTGTGACTCAGTGGCAAGCCCTGGAGTGGCAGTGCACAGCTCACATGCTTCAATTGCTTCTGATGAGGATGACGAGATGGAGAGTCAAGACAATGAACCAGCTGAGGTGCAAGATATCTTCACAGAACTGTTGGAGATCTATGATGCATCAACACCCAGCAGTCAGCAGCAGCAGAGAGCCATGAACAACTTGTGGAGCTTCTATGCTGCTCATGCCGATGAGCTTGAGGCATGTGCGCCAGAATTGGAGGCAATGTTAAGCAGTCGCCTAGTCTTAGCTCCTGGACAGACAACCTTTGCACGTGTATCAACATCTCCCTCAGATCTGGGTCAGCAGAAACTTTCAAGCTCCAAGTTCCACAGTTCTGATTGTACAAGTGCGCAAAAGTGGAATTTTCTTCACCGCCGTAGCCGTAGCATGACATGATGGCTGACGTAAACAGTCACGGTGGTGTTCTGTATTTGTACTGGTATCATGTGAGTGTACGCCTAGCTTCAACATCTGTAGAGGTGATTCAAGCACAATGCAGCTCCAGGTTTGTCTTTTTTGAGTTCAGTTGTGGCATTTCATGCTAATAAATCAAGGCTGGATGATTGAATTTTGTGGGTATTGCCCAAGGAGAGGATGTGAGTAGCAGGTTGGTAAAGATAGCAGGCTGTGTGTGTATGGTCAGCTGCAGTGCCTGGCGGCAAGACACATTTGGGTAGAGATTACCATAGTCACGTTTTACATTCATCAATTGATGCAAGCGGCAGTCTTGATTTCACGTGCAAAACATGCGCACGTTTTGAGTTCAAGTCAGCAGTAGGTAGAATGGCCATGCACTGGTCTGGCAATGTAGCGCACACACAGTGTGATAGGTCTTTGGCTTAAAGTAATTTCGTTTTTGGCAAGCCTTTGCGTAGTGAGTTTAAGGAATCAGGTGTAATGTTTTCAATATTTGCTCTGTAGCATGCATGATCTTGTTTTACATTAGTGTGACGGCCATTTCATCAGCTTTTGTTGCCTATGCAAAGTTCAAGTTGCTTTTGATGCTGAGGGACACATTTTATTTATGTCACCAATTAGTCATACCTGTGAGATTCTTATGAGCAGCAGACTATCAGACAAAATAGCTGCGCCATGTCGGCCTGATGACTACTCTGTTGTTGGGACACTTCTGTGCCTCTTGTAACAACGCGCCAAGACACTATATTCGTTCACACGGCTTTCTTAGCAAACCTGAATCTTGCAATCTGGTCTCTGATTAACAACATGTGCGTCTCATGGATGTCACTGTATTCATTTTGCAAAATTGGGAGGACTGCCTGGTCTGGACTGACTCAGCCACTGTGTCATGCTGCTAATGACAGCTGGTCCATCTCCTGACAAAACCCATCGCTTCTGCCAGTTTTGTTGGCAATCTTCCCAACAACTTTCAAGGGTGCGGCCCAGCAAATACAGGCTTGCAACGACTGTCCTGGGGTGCAGTCCCTGAGACTGCTGTCATGCAGCTGCAGGCACAGCAGAATCATGCAGCTTAAAAACAACATTGAAGTGTTCAGACAGCAAGCTGTGCGTCTGAGCAAAACAGGGCAAGCACATTGTTTGCGTTGTTGCTGTTGCTCAAACCAAGTGCCAAGAGGCCAGGCTTTTGGGTGCCAGCTTTGGTTGGCTGACATATGTATGATGCCCTTGCAGGCCACCATGTGCAGCCTGTCTAGCTGCAGCCTCCCGCAAGCAAACTACAGGACGCTGAGGTATTCAGGCACAATCCCTGAGACACAAGTACCAGTACCATACTGTGTGCTGTGCTGTGCTGTGCTGTGCTGTGCTGTGCTGTGCTGTGCTGTGCTGTGCTGTGCTGTGCTGTGCTGTGCTGTGCTGTGCTGTGCTGTGCTGTGCTGTGCTAGGTGGCCTTGCTGTCAGCAGACCTTTTTATACTGCAGCTGAATGTTGACCACTGCCACAAACTCAGGCTCAGCTATTAAAGGGCATGTGCTAGTTGCTGCAGCTCACTGAAACTATCTTCTGGACTGAACTCTTCAAGATGCCGGGGGCTGTCGTCCTTGCTGCCACAGATTCAGCTGCAGCATGCATGGGTGCAATCCTCACCAGCAAACCCATAGGGCCCAATGAGCCATTGTATGACAATGTGACGGAATATGGCGGCATGTCAACCAAGGTGTGAACGTATATGTATGGTTTATGTGTCTGGACATCAAAGTCTGAACTTTTGTGCAAAGGGATACAGATGTGTCTCAATTATGGGTGTGAAAAAGCGCCTCGGTGGGCAAGAACATATGACCGAAACGCCCCGGTAGCCCTGTTACAACCGGAAGACCTCACAAGGCCAGCCATGATTGGCTGTCTTGGCTTGTGCACTCAGCCGTGCACTCGACGCACTCTGGTCTCGGAGCTCTGCTCGGAGCTCAGAAGTGTTTGATTCGTGTTTGTTTTGTGTCCTGACGACACACGCAAAGTTCATGCTGGACAGAACGGACCCGCAAGAAAGCTGTCAAGGTCTGACAGGCTACGAATATGCCCATGCTCCGTGACACTCGTTCACCTTAAACGATGTCCCGAAGACAACAGGTCGTCGCCAGCGATAGTCCTGCTTACAGCCGCAGCGCCAGCGATGCAGAGCAACTTGCTGACATCGGTTCATACATGACGTGCCATTGGAGCTCCAATCAACTTGGAATCGCTTATCTTGATCAGGCGACAGGGCACGTAAGCTCAAGATGGTTGGGCAAGTTGTTCCGGTTTCGCTGACAAAAGCACACCCACGCGGCTCATGTGTGCAGGTCCATGTCATGCAAACGCATGATGATGCAACAGGGCCGTTTGCTTTTCAAATGCTGCAGCTGGCCAAACTGCAAGCAAACCCGTCTACCATATATACCAGCAGCAAGTCTGACAAGCTCTTCCTTGACAAGCTGCGCGATAGCTTCAATGAAACGTCCGGGGCTGCTCAGCATCAAGTCAGAATAGAAAAGGCCTCGTTGTTTTCAATGGAACATGCACTGAGACTGCTGCAGAATATCCACCTCAGAGGGGTGTCAGCTACAATGTCTGGCACAGACAGGCTGCATCTATTAAACACTCACATCAACCTAGCAGCAACACAACAAGTGTGTGCAGCTGGCGCTCTTTTAGCAATACTGCACAGGGAAGGCCACCTCTCCCGGGCTCAAACTGGAGATTCTGATGACATGCCTGCTGCCATGTTTTTGGAAGGTCTGTCAGAGATCAGTCTGGACGGCTTCTTGACAGTAGATTCAGCTTCCATGCTTGCTCTGCAAATCTTTCAGGAAGACAGGCACCCATCTGCGATGGGTATCGGCCAGTCCAAGGAAGGCTTCAGTGTGTTTGGCATGCTGAACAGCTGTGTCAGCAGCATGGGACGCAGGGTTCTTCGTCTTTGGTTCCTGCGCCCAATCATCAACCTGGACGTGCTCAACCAGCGGCAAGATGCCGTGCACTTCTTCATGCACGCTCCTGATATCATCAAGTCAGTCAACGCCGTCCTACGTAAGACCAGAGACATACCACAACTGCTCAGAAGGCTACAGTCCACTCAGGGCTTGCTTGATGTCAAAGACTTCAGCCTGGTACAGGATAGCATTGCTAACTTGCTCATGCTGCGCGACATCTTTGCATCTCTAGCATCACCTCATGCTCAACCACCATCAGCAAATCTTCACTCTGGTCTTTCAAGTGCCTCACTCTCAGGCTCTGGCATGAGTCACCTCCATGCAGAGGGGGATCACAGTCCTGGCACAGCCCATTGGGAGCAGGCTAGCATGCCAGCTTCTGGACACACCAACTATGCTTCCGGCTCTTGGCAGAGCCCAAGCATCATTCAGAAAGTGCTGGCTTGCACTGGCAATGAGCTCCTCACATGTAAGGTCCTAATCTACTTTGTATCCCTGCATCTGCCCAACGACAGGTCTTGTGCTCATTGGCTGATTGCACCGTGTGAACCATGCAAGCTCAACTTCAAAGCTTCAACAAAGAAGCTGACAGCTGACTTGAAACACTGCGCCTTCATGTCGTTTTTGTGTGTCACATGTGCAGTCTGTCTGTAGCGCCTGTGCAACCAACTCAGCCATGCAGCGCATACAGGTCACAGCCTGGTCTCAGACATCATAGACTTTGAACAGACAGAGGACGGCATGATGGTGGCTTACGGCATTTGTGATCAGCTAGATGAAATGAAGCACACATACCATGGACTGCCAGACTTCCTCACAAAGGCAAGGCAGTTGACCAACCCTGATTGACAATCTGCTTGCCTTCTTTGGGCTAAATTGTCTGTACACTCCCCATGACAGCCCTATTGGAGAGACAGTTGAAAACCAAAAATGTTGGCAAAAGACTGAGCTTGCCTTACATTGTCATTCAGTGCATTGTCGTGCAAATCCGTGATGGCAACTCGTGGTTGGATGCTGCCATGATGCATTGCATGCAACAAGATTGTGTCTTTCTCAGACAAGCATTGACAGCATTTTTCATCAACACAGGTGGTGGAGCAAGAGCTTGCTAGAATCCCCCGGCAGCTGGGCAGTCTTGTGAACCAGCAGCTGTGGTCAATTCTGTACATGCCTCAGGTGATTGTGCTTTCTAGCTCTGGTCTATTCTGTACATGCCTCACGTGATTGTGCTGTCAAGCTTGGTGGGCCTTGGATGTGATGCCAGACTTGCAAACATGTCGTGGTGTGCATGATTTTGCATGAAGCCAAGCAAACATTTCGTGGTGTGCATGATTTTGCATGAAGCCAAGTTTGGCATGATACCAAATTTGCAAACATGTCGTGGTGTGCATGATTTTGCATGAAGCCAAGTTTGGCATGAAGCCAAGCAAACATGTCATGGTGTGCATGATTTGGCATGATGCCAGATTAGGCATGATGCCAGATTTGCAAACATGTCGCAGTGTGCATGATTTGGCATGATGCCAGTTTTGGCATGATGCCAGATTTGCAAATATGCTGTGGTGTGCATGATTTGGCATGATGCAAGCACAGCGAGGCCTCTATCAGTCCAAAACAATTACAAGGTGGTGTTGCTGGTTGCAAGGCAATTGGCATGCAGTAACTCAAAACAAGGTCTGAAGATCAAACCTGCTGCATGCACATCTGCAACAACACAAAGTTGCAAGGCGAGCTGCATATTCAGCATGCCTGCATGCATCCTCACTCGGACAAACAGGCATATGGCGCAGCCCCATGTTCCCCCCTGTTGGAGACCATACCCCATTCTCAATGACTGCCATCACAGGTCGGCTTTGTGATGCGTTTGGAGGGGCAAAGGCTGAGTGCAGCCCTGGAGGATTTTCTGCCAGACTTCCAGTTTGCCTTTGAAGGAAATGGAGGCGAAGTGGGCGGCATGTACTATCACACAGACAGGACACGCCAGCTCAATGCACACTTTGGGGACATGCTGCATAAGATACAAGACCTTGAGGTCAGCTCTGTCTGCAAATAGACTCAAGCAGTCTAAGTAGTCATGCAAGCATATTCCTTTGCTGTCAATGTCTAATGGATCAAGCTCAGCCATCACAAGGTATGTCGTTATACAGCACAATGACAGCCTTTTCCAATCCTGCAATGTCTGTTTTACCACAGGAGCGTCCATCGTACAGAGGAAATTGAAACTCAGGCACGCCTGGGGACAGTAAAATTGCGTCTCCACATCGGAGAAATGTCTTGAGTACTGCAGCACTTGCACTCAGACAGTGTTGCACTGTGTGGCTGCAGCACTTGAACTCAGACAGTGTTGCAATGTGTGGCTACAGGCAGCAGAAGGAGCAACCGGACCATGTAAGATGGCACATATTCACGTGTTCTGTGACAGTTGACTTGTCAACTTGCCGTTGTGCAATCACTCTTGTGTGAGAGAAGAGTGAATGATGCAGGGCAGCATCTGCACAGAGCTCATTCAGAGGCTGTGTGAGTACAGACCTCACCTCAACCGAGCTGTGGCTGTAGCTGCTGAGGTGGACTGCCTTATGTCCCTTGCCCTGGCCGCCAGAGAGCACCACTACACTCGCCCCCTCCTCACAAAGGACAATGTGTTGCACATCAAACAAGGTATGGGTGACTACACTTGCCCACTTCTCGCAAAGGACAATGTATTGCACATCAAACAAGGTACGAGTGTTGTGATGTGATGTGATGTGATGTGAAGTGATGTGAAGTGATGTGATGTGATGTGATGTGATGTGATGTGATGTGATGTGATGTGATGTGATGTGATGTGATGTGATGTGATGTGATGTGATGTGATGTGATGTGATGAGATTACTAGACATGTGCTGTACACAGCTAAGCTACTTGGCGTCATCATAATACATTCCAGCATCTAGCAGTATGCTATGATGATGGATGGACAAGCAGCATCAGAGGTTGCTGCTTGACGCATCTTTGCTGGTCTCAGGCCATGAACCATCAAGCTTGGTTGATCTGCAGTAAAGTGCAAGCTGCCTGTATGGCATGGGTGCGTGTCACAGTCACATTGCATGTCCAACACATGCAGATGTCGCTGGTGGAAAAGCACTGGCGTGACTGCTATAAGAGGCTGTTGATGCAGGCCGGCACATGCTGACAGAGATGGTTGTGGACAACTACATACCCAATGATACCCACATGAACGAGGATGACTCACGCGTTCAGGTGAAAACATGCTATATTGAGGTCTTGCATGCTTGTTTCCAGCCTTCTCATGGCACATTTTGCATTTGGTGCAGCTTGTGCCCACCTCAAGCTTCCACAGCAATGCCGTGGCAACATGACCTTAGCAACATGACAACTGCAGATAGAGTGACATAGCAAGACCCATATCATGTTGCGCAATACAAATGTTCACACAACTGTGCGCAGGTGTATGGCTACTCTGTGACCAGCTTGCTGTAGTCTTGTCGGTTTGCAGCTTTTGATGACACCTCCATCCACAGGCGGTTGTGACACTTATGCGGTCAGGTCAAACACCCTGATGAGTTTCACACCCAAGAGGGGATTGTCTGCTAAATACTGATAACCTTTCAGCTTGACAGCATGGTGCAATTTGTTAATACCTATCTTGGCACATCTTAACATGGCTGATATACCACAGGATGCTTTTACTGTGCTATTCTTTTCAGGTGATCAAGCCACACACATCTCATTCTTGGGTTTTCTATACTGAATGTCGCAAGGCGTAATCTGCTTTGCGGCCCCCTTTCCCTTTCCCAATGCCTGGTGATGGTACCCAAACACACCTACAGTGCCCCATTGGTTGAACATTGCGTCTTGATATCTTTCTTCTTCTTTCAGGTCATCACAGGGCCTAACCTCTCGGGCAAAAGCTACCATTCTTGGGCTTTTCTATAATGAATGCCGAAAGGCGTAGTCTTTTCCTTCTTCTTTCAGGTGATCACAGGGCCTAACCTCTCGGGCAAAAGCTGCTACACAAAGCAGGTGGCACTGATCGTGTTCCTAGCCCATGTGGGCTCCTTTGTACCTGCTGCAGAAGCTACCATTCTTGGGCTTTTCTATAATCAATGCCAACAGCTGTACTCTTTTCATTTCTGTCTTTCAGGTGATCACAGGGCCTAACCTTTCAGGCAAAAGCTGCTACACAAAGCAGGTGGCACTGGTCGTGTTCCTAGCCCATGTGGGCTCCTTTGTACCTGCTGCAGAAGCGACCATTGGCCTGACAGACCGCATCTTCACTCGCATCGCCAGCCATGACTCTGTCAGTGTGCCACAATCCAGTTTCATGATCGACCTCAGCCAGCTAGCTACAATGCTGCAGCTTGCCACACCAAGGTGATGCACTGCCTGCAGCATGCTGAGAGCTTTGTTGCTCACTCTGTCTGCTGGAATGGAAGTGCCTTAGCAACCTTGCTGGGTAGTAGCAGATGGCCTTGCTGTCAGCAGCCCCTACTGCAGTGCAGCAACAAAAGTTAGCTACTTATTAGTAAAACAGTCGCATGCTCAGCTATCAAAGGGCATGTGCTAGTTGCCACAGCTCAGTGAGGTCATCTTCTGTGCTGTGCACTTTGAGTACGTGTGTCTGCACAACCCTGTACTGCAGTCACAGACAGAGTTACGGCACGCGTCATGGACAGACTTAATGCAGACAGACTCACAGCAGTTCTCCCAGACAAAACTACAGGGTTTCTCACAGACAGACCTACAGCGTTTCTCACAGACAGACCTACAATACTTTATGCACTGTCTGAGCCCAGAGGGCTGCATCATAGCCCCATCCCCCCCCCCTGCTGTGTCACTGACACTCGCACTGCTGATGCCTTGCACTTATAATGTTCTTGTGACTGTGCAAGGCAAAGTTGCAGGGCGATGTGCAGGTGTTTGTGCATTGTGGA
>JAABUP010001682.1_pt1 | contig 45921 bp, 59 predicted proteins | sample 5559201 | NCBI WGS metagenome assembly JAABUP01 (sample SAMN10711887, study PRJNA513373) | rock metagenome | isolation source: Antarctica rocks | place: Antarctica
TGCCTTTTTGGTCTGCATGCTTTGGAATCCTGTATACAGCTTAGTTTGTTGAAGCTGTACTTGTGATTTGAGCCCAGACAATGGCTCATTGTGCTGTCCATCACCACAAATGTGTGTAAGCAAGGCTTGCTCAGGATCATACTTTCTGTATCTTCCATGCTGTGACAGTTGCACCTGGAAAAAGCAACCCCTGATTTGCTGCAGGGGCCTTCTTCAGTTTCTTTACCAGACCTGTAACGCGCATTGGTGGCAGGAAGTTGGTCATGATCCTGGGTGGTGCCTTCTTCTGCATTGGTGCCGTTCTGTGTGCCTTTGCCCAGGACCTGGCCATGCTCATCATTGGCCGTGTCTGCCTTGGTGCTGGTGTCGGTTTTGCCAACCAGGTATGCATCACCTCACTTTGTGTCTGATTGCCTCACTGTCTGATGATGCGTCCATTCCTGCTTGAAGGCACAGCATCTTCCCTCATGAAGTTCATGCTTGTTGCTTTTCATCGCACCAGAGGTGTAGGTACCCCCCCACACCACTGACTGTTCCCAATTTGACTGTTCCTAATTCCTCTGCTGACCTGCACCCTTGACTTACAAGCCTGGTGTGTTGCAGGCTGTGCCTCTGTACCTGTCAGAGATTGCCCCTGCTCATGCCCGTGGTAGCCTCAACGTCATGTTCCAGATGGCCACCACCATCGGTATCTGGGTTGCCCAGTGGATCAACTACGGCACCCAGAACCTTCACCCCCATGGCTGGCGTATCTCTGTGGGTCTGGCCTTTGTGCCCGCCATCATTCTCTTCTTGGGAAGCATCATTATTCCTGACACCCCCAACAGTCTTGTTGCCAGGGGGTATGTTGAGAAGGCCAGGTTGACCCTGGAGCGAGTGAGGGGTACCCCTGATGTAGAGGCTGAGTTTGCATCGTGGAGGCAAATGACAACAGCAAGACCGTGAATAAGTGGGCTATCTTCCAGAAGAAGTACCGTCCTGTGCTGGTAAGCCTTATTCTGCAGTGCTGTTTCTATGTGCGCCCTGTATACACAATGCCATTTTTTTGTTTACATCTTGTGACATTGAATTTTTTTTGTGAAATGCTCCTGTGTTATGGTGCAATGAGATCATGCTACATGCATTGATGGTCCAGTGCCTGTGCATTTCAGTGTTGACCTCGCTCATGACTGATTTGCTGTTGGGTCTCATTGCCCTTCCACGTTGCCACAGACACACAAGAAACAAGTCAAATGTATGGTTTTGCTGAGTGTCAAGATGTGCAGCCACTTTGTCATGCAGTACTTGTGGCCGACAGCCCGTGAGTTTTCACTTTTCATGATTTGTATTGCTTGCAGACTGGCGCCATTCTGATTCCCTTCTTCCAGCAGTTCACCGGCATCAACACCATCATGTTTTACGCTACCCAGCTGTTTGACGTCCTGGGTGATGGTGCCAATGCTGCTCTGCTGAACACTGCCATCATTGGTGCTGTCAACGTGGGCTCCACCGTTCTGGCCATTGTTCTGGTAGACAGGTGAGCGTTGTCCACCACTGGCTTGCTCAGCATTTGATGACTGTTGCCAATTGACATGTCAAGCTGTGATCTTGTAGCTATTGTTGTCGAATGCGCTGGAGGCTGAGCTTGTTCCTGTTTAGGATGATGACTACACCTGTCATGTCCGATGGTCTGCAGCTGGACATATGCATATACAGCATGCATACATGCCTGATGCATGCATGAGACAGAGACACATTTGCATGATGCAAGTATGATGTGGTTCATTCTAGCATGGTTGCTGAACTGCAAGTGCATAGCTGCCAGTCAACTTTTCTGCTGTTCCAGCATACGCTTATGCTGTTGCCTGTAGGCTTGGACGCAAGGTCTTGCTGGTTGAGGGAGGCATCCAGATGTTCATCTGCTTTGTGGTTGTGGCCGGCGTCATGGGCGGCAGCTTCAACAAGGTCACCGGCTACATCCCCAAGAATTCCGCCTCCACCATTCTGGCGTTTGAGTGCCTGTTCACTGCTGGGTTTGCCTGGTCCTGGGGCCCCCTGGGGTGGCTTGTGCCCTCTGAGTTCCACAACATTGAGACCCGAGGAACTGGGCAGGCCATCACTGTTTGCGTCAACTTCCTCTTCTCCTTTGTCATCGGCCAAGCCTACCTGACCATGCTCTGCAAGTAAGTGACTGGAGGCCTCTCTGCTATGTGATTGCTTTACATTGCTGATGGTCCGCGCTTTTTGCATCTGGTGACTATGCTGTGGTGATGCCTGAATGCTGAGACTCTCCTTCTCCTCACTTTGCAGTGTGCCCTTTGGCCTGATGCTGATGTTCAGGCATGACATCTCTTGCCCATGCAGAAGACTGAGCGCCTATCTTGTTGAGCTGTTCTAAGTGTTGAAGTGGTACGATTGTGTTGATTCAAACAAAAATGGATTGTTAACAAACACAAGTGCAACTTGATATCACTGATGTTGCACCAGCTTGTATTTGTGGGCAGAAGAGCACTTTTGGACTTATTGCATTCAACCTCCCTGTTGACTGCAGAGTTGGCGTCTCTGCCTCTTGCCTGCATGCTTTCTGAGATCTGTTCTGATTTGGATGTTTGACTATGCTTGCAGGATGGAGTATGGCACATACATCTTCTTCGCCTTCTGGGTCTTCTGCATGACCATCTACGTCATCTTCTTCTTGCCTGAGACCAAGGGAGTGCCCATTGAGGAGATGGGCATCCTGTGGAGGAAGCACTGGTTCTGGAGCAAGGTGATCATGACCCCTGAGGAATGCGCTGCCTTCCAGAAGGGTGACTTGCTGGGTTCTGGGGTGACTACTGGTGACGTAACCCCTGCCCAGCATTGCCATCAAGCCTGTTGCTCATGAAGGCCATTGCATTGGCAGTGAATTGGGCACAGCACTTATATGGCCATTGCATTGGCAGTGAATTGGGCACAGCACTTATATGGCCACTTGCAAAGCAGTGCCAGGGCAGGGCTGGGGGACTTGATATGTCAAGCCAATCAGCAGCAACAAGCCAGCAAAGCATCAGGTCACAGTGACTGAACGCAAATCCTGCTGAATGTGGTGAACTTTGAAAGTGTGTATACAGCATACAAGCCTCAATGACATTGCCCACAGTACAACTTCTTCATTGCAATGTCACGGTGGAGGAAGAAGACCTATGACAAGACCCTCAGAAGGATGGTCTGCGCATACCACAAATTTCCTACTTGTCGGTTGATCAGGCCCCATGAGTTTGATGATCATGATTGAAATGATGATCATCGTGAAAAGCGTGGTGGCAAGGCTTGCTCAGCATCAGGATCCACAGCATGCAAATCAGATATGACGCAGTACAACACATGTGTCTAGTGACTTGCACTATCCTACGTAAGGGCTGGTCAACATGCCATGGATTGCCTACAATTGCACACGGAGAAAGAAAAAACAAGGAAAGACTATGCTCTTAGGGTTGACCCTAAACCCAGGCTAAAGAAAACCCCCAGCGTGAGGTATTTATATATATATCTGAGGCTAACTGGCACCCCAATGACTCATCTGTTGCTATGGCCTTGAGCATAATTGGACCTTCAAGGCCTTGGATGTGGTTGCTGCGGAGGCTGAATCACCACAGGCTGACTGACCTGAGGTGTCTGGAACCAGCCAGCAGCTAGCCAAATCATATGCAAACATCACTGAAGATCTGCCGCTTGGCTCCAGACACCTATCAGGTCACATATGTTGCATACATCGTTGGGGTTTCACAAGATTGATACACTGATATGCAGCACGCTTGCTGTAGTATGTTCACAAACGCTTTGGCACAATATTAGCAGGTCCATGTCAATCACAATGCCATATAGGCTGTATGAAGCAATGACTGTAGCAAGGATCTTGCTTGTGCAACTTGCTGACAAAAAAGAAGTCGGCCAGCACTAAAAGTGCCAACAGTGCCCATTGAGGGATGACTGGGCTTACAAGTACGCTGCAACATAACAGCGACCGGGTCACAAGCACCGACTGTTGCTTATCAATCCAACACGCTGATGTGATGTGGTTCGACCGCCATGGCCGTGCACCCAAAGAATGCACCAAGGTTTTGTGATGGTCCCTAGGCTCTGCACACTTTCAGGGTGTGCGGCCATCGTCAGCCATTCCAGTGGAAACAAACTGCATTCAAGTGCAGCTGCCATCAAAGAAAACATGTGAAAAATATTCGCTGCCTTCAGAGAATAAATTTCAGAAGGCAGTTGCACTGAACGTGACACTGATTAGTGTCACGTTCAGTGCAGCTGCCTTCTGAGAGGCATGGAAGCGCTTGATCCAGTCTGCTGACTGTGCAGTGGATGGAGTAATTTCACATGTTGACATGCCTCCCCATTGAGCAGAGTGAGTCAGCAGTCATCGGCAAACTTATGCCTTGCATGGTATGTTGTCTGTTGCTGCTCACTCTTGCCTCCAAAGCTTCACATAAAATAGAAACAGGCCATTGCAATGACAGGTTTGGCAACCAGGCAGTGAGAGCTGACCATGACTTGTGCGACATATATGTACACTTTTTATATAAATTCACATGCCTATATCCAGAAACAGCCTCGCCCGGAGCAGCTATAATATATTACAGCTGTTGCAGGTGAAACTGTTTCTGGATGTGAGCATATCAACATTTGATGTAGCCTTCTGAAAGTCATTTGTGAGCCGTGCCATAACAGCTGTTAGTCATCAAGTCCGTAGCAATCATTACATAAGGCAAAGACAGGCCCAAGTAATGTAAAACTGCAAAGTTCCACAGCCGCTTTTAGCATTGGACAAGCATTGTTGCTAGCACTGCCAATCAGCAGTCACAATTGCATCATTACAGTCTACAGGGCTACAGGTTGGCACCATCTGATATTGTTTGCTGACAGACCAGCCAACATGGTGTCGTGTATGCATTATCATGCACAATGCCGTAACTTCATCTGAGGCATATAAGGCATGCCCAGTTGGCAGGGACCAAGGAGAATCAGTGCATCTCCTACAGCTGTCCACTGTGTCCACTGGACATGATCTCTCGTGGACATTGTAACCAACCCTGTGAAACTGCTGAGGAACCTGCTATCAGCCCAGTCAGCAGCAACAAGCCAGCAATGCCTCAGGTGACAATGACGGAAACAAAGTCCCCTTGCAGTGCAGGGTACCTACATTTAGGGTTTCAGCATACCATATAAGGTTTGAGCAAACAGCATACCTGTGTTCTATTGCCCACATTTCTTTGTCGCAAGAAATAGTGCACTGCGGCGTCACGGGGGAGAGGGAGACCCAGAGCAGGTCCCAACACACGGGATGGTTGGAGCCGTCAGCACTGTTTAATGCCGCATCCACAGACTGTGTGGATCGATTGGAGAAATCCCATGACCTTGTCACTGCAGGGGCAGATTTCATTGTTGGCTTACATGCTCAGAACGATGCCAAGCTTGCCTCATGAGCAATGCAACCACTGATTGCAATTAGTTCTGCAAAGAGCACTTATGTGTTGCGATCACAACAGAGATGCACAGATTGTGTTCCATTGTGCCATTAGCAGAAGCTTACAGTGGCGCATTGAGATGAAGGCAGCAGAAAATCACTTACCATGCAAAGGCAACTGGGTCCCTCTTCACAACCATCCTCTTGCACATGAAGTGCAAGTCTCCATTTGAGTGCATTGAGTGGCAGGCTCCAACACCTGTAAGTTGCATGGACTGTGCAGCCCGGTATAATACTTGGCTTCTCATTAAATTGACGCCGAAAGGTGTTGTCTTTCCTTTTCTTTTCTAAGTTGCATGGAGATCAGCCTATGCTTGAGCAAACAAGCTTTCAGATCATTTGCAAGGGTTGACTACCAAACAGATTCAGATCACATTGCTGGAGCACAGCTGTCAACTATTTGTGCAAGCAACAAACTGAAAGCCATGTGCAAGACACATGCCTGGCACGCCCAAAGTCAGCATCACAAACAGCTGTAGCAAGGTAGCGGACCTCTGAACCCATCTTCCATAAAAGATGTGCCAGCATGCGTGTGCTACCAAGTTCAATACCTCTGTCATGCCAGCTGTCTCCTTGCAGACAGTCACAGCACAACATATGGAAAGGTTTTACATGCTTCACTTGAAACAAAAGATGAACAATGTCATGCTTGCAGAAAAGGCCTTGCTGAAAGTTAGACTGAAGATGTCACTGAAAGCTGGCTGGAGCTCACTCAAATAACAATGTAGCCGAACTGATTCAGGTCATGAAAGCTTACTTGGCAGAGGCATGCAGCTAGCCTTGCTGATCCCTTGAGGCTAGGCTGAGTTGAACTGATTGCTGTCTGAGATGCCACACAAGCAAGCTGCGTGGCGCTGAATCCTCTGCAGTGCTGGATCTGCCATGCAGCTGTCCCTGTGGGCCGTGTACACGATGCACACAGCAAAATAATCATTGTATATTACTCAAAAAACCACAGGAGTAGCAGCTGCGCAGCATAGCATACTGCACATTGCGCATCAATGTCTGTTTACAAGCCAAAAACACAGCGCATGGAACTGCTTTGCTTCAGGCTGGGCATTGTCCATTTGCAACACCAACACAGCAAGCGAGCTTGAAGCACAAGTGCTGACATGCATACACATACCACTCAGACTGCAGCTACACTATACGTCTAACGTTGGAGACCATCCAAAACTTATGAAAAGATTCTGCAAGGGGTCCTTCCATCTACAAGCCATAGCTTCCCGCTACATGCTATCTGACTATATGGGCCGTTTGTTGCTGGAACAGCGTCTCATCTTCATTCTAGACTTGCTGCTCCTGAGATGCTGCAAACACTCCCCAAGCTCCTTCTTGCTCAGCTCTTGAGTGAGTTTGAGGAGTAGCATCCGTTTCTGGCGTAGAATTGAGTGCACACAAGACTAGACGTAGTACATGGTGGCTCCGAGGTCCTTGTGGCAGGTAGCAAACTCGACAGTGGCATCGGCGCCAGTGCCTGACATAGTGCTCTCTGTGTCTGAAGCGCTGGAGTCGCTCATCTGGCAGAGCTCCCTCTGGCGGAAGGCAGCCAGGTGAGCGTAGTACGCAGGAGGGCAGACTGACACGGCCCTGGTGGCACGACAGAACAGGTAGCACAACCTGCAAGTGGCGCAGAGGCAGTGCTGAGCCTAAGTGTGGGGTACAGCTCAGATCATGATGCGTTGCTGCACATCAGACAGTTGCTGGCGTCGTGATCACATGACGGCCTGTTGGATTTAGGTAGCGGCGCTTGTTGTTGCACAGGCAGGGGCCAGAGTGACCCCTGGTGACATAGCTCATCATGGCAACAGTCTGTTTGCAATGTGCCTGTCACAGCCTTCTAGTGCATGCAAACTTGAAATGTAGCCATGTGCAAGATGTACAGGTACCATATGCACAGTGAAGTGTCTGTTCTGGAACATCATGCACAGCAGAAACTTGAACAAGCCACAGAAGCATGAAGTATGCACACACACACACCCACACCTGAAGGTCATGAGGGCCAGCTCCTGGGCGCCAAACTTGTTCTCATCCAGCAGCACATGGTAGTGGCAAGGCCGGTTGGTGCCTTGGATGCCAGCATGACTGTTCAGGTAGAAGTCAAACTCTGTGGGGTGGCAGATGTCCCTGTCAATCAGAGTGCCTGCAGAAACACCACAACAAACGTCTCGCCTATATGTTGTAGTTTGTTTCAGTGGTGGCCAGGCAAATGATGGCTGACAACAACATGTAACACACATCACATCAGACATACCATAACAGCGGATGTCAGCAGCACAAATAGCCACAAAAGACATCACTGTGAACAGCACACCGCAGAAAAACCAACACAATGACTGCATGTTGTTGATGTAGTGCAACTGCGCAGTGCACAATAGCTCACCAGGCAATATGTTGCCAGAGCGATCCCCCTCACTGGGGCGGCCAGGGAAGAGGCGCGTGTGGTGGCGCTTCTGGACCACCACAAAGGTGATGGGGGGCCTGTACTCGGAATTGGGGTCCCCCATGCCCAGACAGGCAGCCGCCAGCTGTATGCACACCCAGGACTGTCAGCACTCCAACCAAACACTAAAAATACATTGCAATGATCATTTGATACAGGCTAGTTTGCCAGAGCTAACAAAAAGGCCCTGGTTTGATGATGCTTGGCAAAGAGCAATGACCACGTGGTGCCTTGTGAGTGCCAGTCTAGGGTCGAAGCTTTACATCACGTTTTGAATCACGCATTACACCAGTTTCTTCTGAGACAGGGAAAGGAGGAGTGTGCATGAGCACACCTGAGGCAGCTCTTCACGCACAACAGCATCAAACTGGCCCTCACTCACACCGTCTCTGTACACGATGATCCTCTCAGGCCGCTTCTTGGTGTTGCGGTAGAACTCCTGCAGCAGCTCCTGCACCATTCCTTTGAAGTCCTGCAAGCACCAACCAGATCTCTGATGTGTTGACTGTATGATTCAGCTTAAAGGTGCAGCAGCCAGCAACATGCATGCCAGTTCATAAAGGCATGCAGTTTTGCTTGCAGAGCAACCTAGCTGCATCAGTACATCAGCACCCAACACAAAGCTGGAAGGGTTCCTGAGGTACACATGGAGTGTACTTAAGAAGCTCCTGACGCTTTGTGTTAAATGCTTATGTAATGATGCAACAGATTGCTCTGCGAGCATGATGTCTGCACTATTGTATTATGACATCAAGGCCAGCTCACACATTTTGCAAGGCAGCATTAGCGTACAGCGTAGAGATGTCTTAAAGTCTGTGATGCGACTCAGGAACTGTCTACAAGCTGAACGCAGGCTGTGCTGTAGAAAATTGCACAAGCATGCAGATGCCTGATAATTGCACACAATGATGCACTCGACGTCCATCTACAAAAAATGCCAAGTTGCAGTTGTGTGGCTGGATCAGTGTAATACTGACCTGGATCATCTCCACTCTGTGGCCCTGCAGCCGAGAGCGCTCAGCATAGCGAGTAGCATATCTGTCAATGCTGCCCACCACACTGGCAATGGAGGGGGTGGATCTGTTGAAGCCCATGGGGTGGGTGACATCAGCCCCAATGATCATGAAGGGGTTGTTCTCGTGGGGGAACAGCTTGGGGGCGCCCCCCACTGAAGCCAGCAGGCTGTGCTGCCCACCCAGCTTAGCATTGATCTTCAGCACCAGGTTACCACAGTACTGCTGGCGCTTGCGTGGGTCAGGTGGGAAGCGGTCATCTGCAGTCAGAAAGCATTCATCATGCTGTGGAGCCTAGACATGAGCCCAAGGGCTTTGATATATTACATCTACAAAGCTTGTGGCCACATGTGTTGTACACCAACAAAGCCAAGTGATGTATGTATGGCAGTAACCCATCATTGCTTCGGAAATCATGTTAGAGGTACTAAAGCAATGATGGGTTCTTGTCATACATACATCACTTGGCTTTGCTGGTGTACAACATGATTTCCGACTGCATGTGGCTTGGTATCAATCACAGCGTTACTGTCCCAGGTGCGTCATATGTTGAGATGCAACCCATGCGCCAGCCACAACTTGGCATGCTGCTAAACATCTTGGCGCCAGATAGCGCATCTATGACTTAGGCTGTGCCCTCAAAAAATCAAAGCATCACGACATGCTAGATGCTGGACCCTGGCAGAACAGATGATAAGACATGACATGAAAAAGAAGGGCTCACCAATGCCGGCCTTGGCAGCAGCAAAGCACTGGGAGGGGATGCCCAGCCTGTGGTCTGTTGCAATCTTGATCAGGCCGTGAATAGGTCCACCTGCATTGTCAATGCTCCATCATTCTGTTTGCACATGCACGTTGGTCAGGGCTGAAAGACAGGATATAGAACAGTGTACCTGGGGTACGCACACAGCAAGGCAAGATGCTTGGCAACTTGTGAGCAACACACACACACACACACACACACACATGCACAGAGAGAGAGAGATACAGACACACAGCTGCAGGTGCAGAGCTGATGTGAGAATCAGAATGCTTTGCTTGCTCAGGCGGGATGCCTGCACAACACCAATGCGCAGGATGATATTGGATGTGTGCAGCCGGGTCAAATGTTCTGTAGATTCTGCAAAGGCCTTCTGATGCTCAACTGCAGCTAAACTATCCCAAGTTATGCAACAGCTGTATTAATCTGAGTGATAAACTGACTAGAGGCGGCTGGCTTTGCTTACCATTGCCAGGCAGGAGGATGAGGATGAGAGCTGGCTTTTGGCCAAAGGTGTGGGCACCAGTTTCCACCGCCCTCGTCAGGGTGTCCTCCACCGTCTTGTTGCCTCCTTCGTGCCATGCGATTTCAGGAATGGTCTCACTGATGTCGGTGATACCCACCTTGGCACACTCATCCAGCAAGTTGATGATGAAGTCCTGCAGTGCATAACCCACATCCTTCAGGTGACATCATGGCAAGCAGTGTGTCAGTTGATCCATAACCTGACAGAACTCATAGACCACGTCGATAAGTCCTGGACTGATTGGACTGACTGTAGTGTGTCAGGCCCGCTGGAGCATAGCAATCTTTTCTAGGATTGAGGTATGTGGCAACTGGCAATGGGCAGCTACATTTTGCATGAGGTTTTGCAACCCATCGTAGCATGTCAACAAGGCAGAAAGACAAGCTCTGCCGAGGCAACAAACCGACAGAAAACACAAAAAAAGGCGCGCGCTTACATTCATGGCATTCTCTGTGCCCCTCCTGTCAGCAAAGCTGGCAATAGCATATGAGGGCATCTTTCCTGGCACACTGTATCTGCCAGGCTCCCATGAACCAGGACGCCTGTCAGTGGCGACAGTCCGCTGGCCATACTGGAGAACAGGGGCAGGCAGGATCTGTCCTTCAATCTGCAGATACGCAAATGAAAAAGGTGCCAGTTAGCTGACAAATAGGGTGTACAAAGACTGGCTGCATGCTGGATGGCGCATTGCAATGACTAGATGTTCCCAATTCTACAAGCATGCCCTTCTATGCAGGTAAAGACGCAGCAAGTGTCTGCCCTTGTGTCAAGCAACATAAAATGTTTCAACATGTATAACAACATAAGCTATGATGTGCCTCAGTGCAATGTTTAGCAACCAATGATACTTGCTGAAAACTAAATTCCCGTCAGCCAAGGTGCCGAAGCTTCTGAACAGTGCAAAAAGTACGAATCGAAATGCAGTGGTGACACCAAAAGAGCCAGCCTGTTGCGTGTCACCACGTCAGTTGCTAAACATGTTACGATATATAGAAATTGACTCTTACCTCCATCATCTGGCCCTTGATCTGCATGCCAAAGTTCTTGACAGTGGGGTCAGTGGGGACCTTGGACTGGACATTCACGCAGTTCTCAATTCTCTTCACCCGGTCCTGCAAAGCAAAAGCTTGTATTCAGTATAAAGTATTCAGTTTGGGTGTTTACCATAAAGTATTGCGACACTGGTACAGTGCACCCAGGAACATTCAAGCAGATGACAGTAACTGCAACGTATGCTGCTGATCTGCACCATGAGCGTACATGACAGCACCAGCAGGTTTGATGCAAGCATGCAGAGAGGAGCAATGGGAACATTGAGAGGTTCCATGTCTATAGACAACCACGCTGAATCAGCTTGGTTAACAGCAAAGTGGACACACAATAGAAACAATGACAACACTTGTTCACTGTTGCATGTTCCAAGCCTTGTAGACCTGGAATACCAGATTCAAGAGAAGCTTGGAAGATGCAACATTCAGGACCTGCTAGTAACAATGGAGGAAACAGGCAAGCTGGTGTTGTGCTCAGGAGCTTGTGCAAATCATGCAATTCATAGCTGACACAGACAGAGATTCAAAACTGACCAAGGGCTTGATGGCAGCTTCACGGATCATCTGGGCTTGCTGGCGCTCATCCAGCTTAAGCTTCCTTTGACCACGCTTGACAGTGGCCAGCTCAGCAGGCACATAGGTGGGCTTGCCAGACCCCCCCACATTCAGGCAGGGCAGGCTGGGGTTCAGCTTGATCTTGTAGGTAGTCTGGTAGTAGTCGCCCACATTCATTTCAGCGCCAGCCTGCACAGAAGCAAAGAGTTGAGCAAGCCAGGTGGACCTTATGCAAAAGCCTCAAGACCATGTGGCTGTCACCAGAGACAATGGGAGACCCTGTCGAGAAGACGATCAAGGCTGATTGAGTTTGCTGGCAGACCAACGTCAATGTCATTAGGACATGCAACTGGGCAGGTACGCACTTGCGAAACTCATGTAGCGCATCAGTATGGTGCAAATGTAGACAAATCACCTGTTCGTTCTTGAAGACAAGGTCAAAAGGTCCCTTGGCGATGATCTCACGCACGCGGTACTTGCGCTTGTAGCTGCCGCTTCCCTGGTAGTCCACCTCCACCTGCGTCAAACCAGCCTTGGTATGGTACAGAGAAGCATCCATGTTACACGCAGTAACGCCATCCTTACAAGCTCAATCTGCGCAAAGGTATGTAAGCAATGAAATGCAAAAGCAACAGCCATCAACTGCTGTACTTTATGCTGGTATTGACAGGAAAATGCAAGCACTCCCCAGCAGGGTTTTGCACAGCTGACACATACCACACAATGCAAACAAGCAAGGTCAGCAAACTATGAAGACAACCTTGCCTTCAGGGTGTGCTGTGTCTTGCTTACAACCAGTACCCATGCCTCAGAAGAAGGTGAACATGGAGGGGACTGAAAAATGCCTGCCGCATATACATAACGCCCTAATCAACAGGGCTGTACCTGAACGCCCCTGATGGCTTTATTGATGCTCCTGACTTGCCCTGGGTTGAGGCCGCCAGAGACATTCTGCATGCCCACAGTGCTGCCGATGAGCTGCAGCATGGGCTGCCCCTCCAGGAAGGCTGCTGCGGTGATGTCCATGTTCAGGGTGAGGCCTGACTGGCAGGGCCGCAGGGACTGGTTGTACCCAATCCACACCTGCACAATGACACATCTATATACAAGCGTGTTGAGTAGGCTGAGATGGCATGGTACCTGTTATAACACAACACAAAGCTTCAAATCAGCATGCACTTCCACTTGCCATGTCTTCATGTAGTGTTGTAGGGCATCATGCAAATCAATGGAGATTGTGAGGCGCATGCTGATTGTTCTGTCCTAGGCAGAGGCAGTAAGACAGAACTGTCAAAGACAGAACTTCTTGAGCCGACAGGAGTTGTCTGTACGTATCCACTAGTAGTACATCATCTTTCAGTATTGCATGTCTGAACAAACAGTGACCAGCTGGAGGAGTGGCGCAGACAGTAAGATGTGACTCTGGCTTCACTATCAAGCCAAAAACCGCAGTCACTTATGAACACTGCGCTTACCGAGCCGTGATGAACTGGTGTGTCTGGAGGAACACGATTTCATAATTGCACAACAAGCGCAACATCACTGAACCACTACAAACTCTGGCTCAGTAATGAAGCCAGACTTGAGTCGGCGTCCAGGGGTACATACGAGCAGGCTGGCACATGACAACTGCGTTTCTCATCAAAGGACTGACAGATGAGTGTTGAGGCAGCATTGCAGCCACATCTTGCAGCCCTTGTGAACTAGAGTTGAGAATTGAACCCAAGCAGATGTTGTACACATTTGTCTATCTGCTACATGAGTGCGCTGGGCTTGGTTGCAGTAACCCTCTGTGCTGAGGTCATGCTGCTTGGGAAGCTTGACTGTCTTGACTTGACAAGCAAAGTGATATCAGCATAGATGTCTTCAATTGAGCATTGAACCCAGGCAAATGTTGTACACATTAGTATGTCTGATAGATCAGTGCGCTAGGCTTGCAACACAAGGTTGGTAGCATCACTGTCTTGTGCTGAGTACATGCAGAGCTGCTTCTGCTGGGTTCCAACAGTTGTCTGTTCTGAAGTCACTCTGCCTGAATTTAGCACAGAGCAGTGCTACACCAGAGTGCACTGTAGCACAGAAAACTAATGAAATCCAGTGCAAGCAGCTTGTAGTCCTCAGTACACATGGGAAGCACTCATGCAGCATCATCGTATGGTATAGACATACCCAGAAACTCTGTAGTATGGTCAGTGTGCTGACTGCCATTGTGCACAACAGTCCAACAGTAATGAACTTTGATTGACAACAACACTAAAAATCAACTGCACAGGAGAATGTGCAAAGGAATTGGAGCATTCACAATGCACCACAACATTGTGGGGGACCCAGCACGGTTATGAGCTATCTCTTGTGCTAACTGCAGATGACGAAGGCTGACCAGGTTAACGCAATTGCAGACATCTGTCGCTGCGACAGCAGCAGATTGACTTGAGGTCAGGGGTTGCATTCAAGCTGCATTTCTTGCAGCAGTGAACCTTAATCATGACCATGAATTCCTGCTGTTCTCGTACTCTGCTGCTCATTGCTAAAGGTGAGCAGAACGGGGAGGTGACAAGAGTAAATGAGCATCATTGACACCAGAGTGAACCAGTCCACAAGTTCAACAGAAGTTGTGGTCTGCAACCTTGTGGTGACAATGAGGATAAGACACTGGCATGTGTACATTCAGAAAACATACATCAATATTTTCAGAACAAACTTTGGCTCAATGTTTTCAGGTGCGATTCAACGTATGAAGTCAAAACTGATTGACATCGGTACACCTTGAGCTGCAACTGTTCTGAGGGTATCCCTTGTGCACTGTCTGCTTAAACTAACAGAGGTTGCTAACATCAAGGTTGGTCTTGTGCCCGTCTTGAGCTACAAGATGTTCAATGACATTGGCCAACATGACTGCAGATACATACGAGGTATATTCTACTTTTACTTCTGCATTCACATAGCAGAGCTGCCCGTGTAGTTACGACCAGTTCAATAGCTTCTATGCTGAACTGTTTACTTCAGATTTGCGCCGAGTCTGTCCAAACTTCAGAAGATGGTGCACGTCAGAAGTTAGCTTCAACTGATTCTGACAGTCAGGATCCTCTGGAGTTGTGCAGTACACACAAACTTTGCCTACACCCAGTCTTGTCATGATGACCGCCCTTATTAATGCTGACAATGCAGTGCCCGTTGCCAAATGGCATTCAGCGTGGAGTTTGCTGCAGCTGTCTTGCTGCAGTGGTAGGATACATAGCGTGAGACCAAGCAGTGTTGCAGCTCTGCTTGCGCAAGCACCCTGTACACTATGACTGCAGGAAGCTGTGAATGCAAAAACAAGCAGAAATAATCACAACATAATGCCTTGCATAGGATGTCATCTGTTGCCGCTCAGCCCTGCACCTAAACAGGGTAGGCAAAATAGTAAGCTTGTCTACAACAGGGCCATGCATATCATGGCATAGTGGTTCTAGCCAAAGCTTGCCCAGTCTGAAGTCATGGAAAGGACCTGCGCTTGTCACCATGCTGAACAAAGCTGCTCCCAAAGACAGTCAACATAACATAAACCAGTCTGAGTTTCTGCTAAGCTGGTTTGGAGTTTTTGCCCAGAAATCCATTTATACAACATCACACAATGCTATATTCCCATTGGAGACAAAGCAGAAAACTGCTGACCTGCCACCAGGTTTGCGCAGGACACCAACTTCCAGCTATGTCTCATGTGAGCAAGCTGCATAAGTTCACACTGATCTACAGCCTATGAAACACCTCAAACAGCGTGCCTTATACGTCAGCAGCCTTGAAGTCTCGGTGTGCTTGATGCACTGCATTCAAAGCTTGCAAGCACACCTCATTGCAAACGATGAAGAGCAGTTGAGCTTTAGTCAGGAAGGAAACCATGGAGCATGCGCTGCTGCTCCCAGGTGAAGGAAACCATGGAGCATGCGCTGCTGCTCCCAGGTGTCCTTCCTTGTTGAGGCTGTATTTTGTAGCATTTGTTGCTGTTGCAGCAGGTTGCTGTACAATGCTTCTTTGCAACAAAAGGCTGGCATTGTACATAATCTGTTCAGTACACAAGGCTGCTGCCTTGTAAGTTCTAGTAGTGCTGCCTTTGAGGTTCCTGGTAAGCTGAAGAGCTAACAGGACATGCATCAAACCATGCGCCTTTGTGCAGCACCAGAGTCTATACACCACGGGAACAACGGACTGTATGGCCCGTGGGCACAGTCAATTTTGCATGGATGTACAGATCAACTTCGTCACAAAGTCTTGGGACAAAATGAATCTGCATGTGCCTGCAGAATCGACTTTGCCCATGGCCTAGGCCATGCTATTTGCTAGCGCTTATGTTTCAAGATGGGGGCATTAAAGAGCAGTGCAAGCAGGAGCTCGTGACAGCAGCACATGACTCATCGTGGAACTGCCTGTGCAATGATGCCGAGCAGGCCAACTGTGATGCACAAGAGATTCTGCCGTGGAGATGCCATATTAGTCTCATGTCTCTTGCTCACTGAGTCTTATTTTGGAAGCAGCAACGACTTTTCCAGGACTAAAGCAGAAAGACGTCTAGCAGCAAAGCATCAGGGAACAAAACTAAGACCAGGCGTAGTAGTAAATGCAATAGCATTAGTAGTCCTTTGTCTGACGCCAATTTTGCATCCTGATGCTAACAACTACTGCTGATCAGTTCCTCCTAGCTCCCAAATAACGGTGACAAGGAAAAGGAAAGCAGCCTTTGCTAAAGTGTCCAGTTAACATGATAGCAGCTTACGTCAAACTGCATGGCTGACCCATAACTCACAGGCGTGAATGTGAGGCATTGCATAGCACTAGTAGCTACTCATGACTGCAGCACACTGTTTGCGCTAAGCGCAATAAGAACGTCATCTTATTCGACTGCCCACTCTTTGCAGAAGATCAAGGCACCAGGGCAAGTTGTCTGGCTGTTGTAACAGTGCGGTCTTATAGGATCAAGCCCAACTTTGCATATACAGCGATGATGCCCAATTGGGCAAATGGCTGCTGCCAGATGCAATATTGATTGTGAACAACACACCAGCAATGCTAGGGGCAAATTTGCTTGTGTGATGTACACGAGCAATGCCACTCCTAGCAGCCACCACTGCAACAACGAGGAGCAACACACCAGCAGGTTTTGATGGTGGGATCACTGACAAGGGCCCCAGCGCTACGTTGATGCTGATCGAGGACAGGTCAAGGAAACAAGGGTGCAGAAGACAAACCTCAGCACCACCGCCCACAGGCTTTACCACCTCTGGGTCGTAGAAGAAGAAGGCACGGGGCAGGGTGACACAGTCAGGGTGGTTGGAGGCGCCATTCTTGAGGGCCACATCCAGGGCCTGCACTGAGTCTTGGGGGAGCGCTCCCTTGGCCTTGCCCCTACAGCACACATGGACAGACTCAGCATGCTGCATGTATAAAACTGACATTGACAGAAGTGCTGAAAGCAGCAGGACCTGCTTGAGATTCACAACGGAACCTCGTGCCATTGGTGCTTGTTGGGCAGCAGCATGAAAGGCGTTCAGAAGCATCACAGCACAAACTGAGATACAGATCAAGAACAGGATTTGGTACTTACGCAACAAATTGCGTGAGGGATCTGATGTCCACTGTTGCTGCCCATTTGATTCGGACAAGGAAGGTCTCTTCAGGCCCACCCTGCTCTGACACGATCACCTGCGACATGCAACCACTTAGTAAGTTGATGATGTGATGGTTGGCATTCAGGCATCGCCACATACCTTTTCAAAGCATGACACAAACATTGACTATATGGTGCTGCAAAGGACTAAGCAAGACAAGGGCAACCATGCAAGACGCAAGCCGCTTATGACAATGGTATCTGGCGTTTGGTTTCTGGTAGGTGGCAAGGATCACCAAAACATGGATTGTACCCACAGTAAGCGAGCAGAAGAAACAGAGGTGTGTAACACCCACCTTGAAGTTGTGCTCCTGGTTGATATCCATGAAATCTTTGGCAGTGTAGATGTTCTTGCGACCATCAAAGGCCCAGCCTTGCCACTTCTCATCAAGAGCCAGCTTTGAGATGACCTCCTTGCAGACTGTGACAGGCAGGGGCCGTGAGGGGACGCCCCCTGCCTTGCTCTTCTTACGCGACTCAGATCTGCTGTCTTCAATGTTTGAGGGACCAGCCTCACCACCTGCAAGCACATGAACATAGTGTGACATATCTGACAAGGCTGTCAAAGGGCTTTGGAACCACGCTCTGGGCCAAGCTGCACTACAGAAGACAGAAGAAGACAGAAGAAGAGAGAAGAAGGAGACAGAAGAAGAGAAGAAAAGTCAGGTTCTTATCACCCAGATCTGGATGTGGGTATGAAAGAGATATGCAATGAGCATGTGCAGTAAGGATAGTTGGAAGCATTAGCACATCTCATCAAGAAGCTCACACTCACGTGCAGCGCAACAAGGTTGGATTGCAGTGCAACAGCTCTGCTTAGGACAATGTTTCAAACAATGCAATGGATTTGTGACATACAGGCAAGAAGTGCTGTGTCATGCAGTGAAAACAACTCACTCTTGCGTGGCCTGGTCATGACTACATCGTAGTGGAAAGCTTGGGTCAAGTTGCACTTGACTTCAAAGTGGTTAACCTTGATGCGCACAGTCTGTCCAGCCATGCAGTATCCAGGGCGGGGAGGACGGGCTGTCTTTGCCAGTGCCTGCAGTGCAATAAGTAAAGATGAAGCACACCTACATGCTTCACAATGCATGAAACATCTGTGTGGCCTGAGCTTTACTGTAGCGTGGGTGCATCAGCCAGCAAGCAAAGCCTGCAGCTTCAGGCACAGCATACAGCACGTCAAGGGCATTTAACAGGAGGTTCTGTTTGGGTTTTGCGTTGTGAAGCACCAGTCTGCAAACTACAGAATACAGTTTTGTTGTGAGGACACCTCATGCACCGAGTTCCTGCTGTTCAAAGATGGCTGCTGACCTTTGCATTGTCAGGCAAAGCTGATAGCAGCTCCTTCATACTGAGACGAGCTGACTCAGCAGGTGCCACACTGGTAGTGGGTAGAGTAGCTCTAGTTGCCTGAGAGACCATGGGGCCTTTGCCGCGGCCACCTCCTCCTCCTCCTCCTCCACCACGACCACCACCAAAGTCCCTGCCACCACCACGGCCACCGCCTCTGCCACCAAAGTCACCCCCACGGCCACCACCACGGCCACCAAAGTCACCTCCACGGCCACCGCCACCGCCGCGTCCACCAAAGTCACCCCCACGGCCACCACCGCCTCTGCCACCAAAGTCACCCCCACGGCCACCACCTCGGCCACCAAAGTCACCGCCTCGTCCACCTCCACGGCCACCGCCATAGTCTGCAAACATGTGAACACAATCAATACTATTGCTTGCTGCCAATGAAGCCAGCCAAATGTCCCATTTTGGATGAAGAATATGCCTGAAAGCATGTGTTGCCAGTGAGAGGAACTGACAGTGGTGACATTGAAGACCCAGATGGCAAACTCCTGCAAAGCATATACACTGACAACCTGCAGTGGTTGCCAAGAGTCACACCCATCAAGCACATGGTGGCATGTCATACCCACATGCTGGAAAGCCAGTAGCCAAACAGCTTAGCCACCAAAATGCCACCATGGCACTCCTACAGAACGGCAGACAGTATTTGACAACAATGTCTGACTGACGTCAAGACTGAAAGCCAGACATGGTATTGTAGGGGCTAGGACATCACACCCACATGCAACAAAAGCCTGCAAAGCACAGTCCTGTCAGCAGAACAGCAATTGATGGAGCAGAGGGTGTCATTGCCAGAGCCAACATGGGTTTGAGAGACCTTGGCTGAAAACCCACAACAGCGACATGCTCGTAAGCTGTGTGTGACATGGAACAAGGTGATCTGCAGATCTTGCCACCTATTGGCCTGCACTTGCAACACCCGCACGGTCTTTTTGTTTGAGCTGTAAAAATACAGGCCAATAAGGGTAAGGCAGGTGCTGGACAGCCAGCTTGGCAAGACCTGCAGGACGAAGAGTGCATGTTGAGAATGGTAGCGTGCGGTGTGTTTGCATTGGTGCTTCACCCATCAGCTTCTGGCACTACTGTGAAGACCCCTCTGCAGTTCAAGCAAACTGCACCCATCTAGCAAACGTGTCTTAGCACACTGTGTGATAAACGGTATTTGCACAGCCAAAAAGGAGTGCACAACCCCTGCAGCATGGCACAGGAGAGTTGTACGCAATGCTTGCTGAGGTCCAACAGAAGGAACACCACAGCAGGCTCTGCAGACGAGGAGAGAGAACAATAGTGAAGGAGGGGGTTTGCCGGAGCCACTGTCAAGCCTGACAGGAAGGTTGACATACAACACACATATCAGCAGCTACAAGATGGTCATGGCAGCACTTTGCACTGTCGAACAAGATCCGCACAGGCCGTTCTTTTGGCTTCAGATCATAGCCGCAGAGCAGGGAAACCAAACTCGGCAGTTCCAGGCTCTATGCAGCAGAGTATCTCAATCAAATGCTATGTGGATATGTGGAGGGACGAACAAGAGAATGCAGTGCAGGCCCGGCGCTTCTTGCAGCTAGGGTGTGTGCAGGCACTTCCGAGAGAAAGTGCGACATACCTCCTGCACGACCACCACCTCGGGGACCGCCTCCTTCACGGCCGCGACCTCCTCTGCCACCACGGCCACCAGGCTGCGCCCAGTCAGCCATCCTACAGTCTTCTGGTCGCTGATCTGGGAAAGGCTCGAAAGCTGTAGGCCTAACTCTGTCTTGCCTTGGAGAAAACGGACAATACACGCCCGAAGGCGGACAGCAAGCAGCAAGTCACAGACGGTTTTTAAGCCCCTGAAACTGCTGCTGTGGAAACTAAGCCGTGTCAGTAGCTTACTTGCAAGTCCGCGCGAACAAGGTTACTTCAAGACGTGAAATTAATTGTAGTTTAGAAATTGGGCAATAAAATTGCCGTGTTGAACACGCCCCTAGCTGCAATGTTGATGCGCCCTATGGTGAGCCTCGTGCAATGCTGCTTGTGATCAAAGTTGATGTCAGCCTCCAGTATGTACTCAGGTGCCCCGCAGCAACAGGCTGTGTAGAAGGCGCAAAGCACTTGAGACCTGAACCCAAGTTGCTTTGCAAGGTGACCAAAACCTGCTCGGAGTGAACGGCAACTACCTCAGCCCGTTTCTTTTACGCTTGGACGATCTGCTCATACATTGAAGACTGCTGAATCAGCTGCTGGAGGTCCAGGCTGCAGACTTTCGAGGGTCAGGCTGAAGGTATGTCTGACCTAACGCCGTCTTCTGGGCAGCTTGCGATAGTTGCAAGTCTTGAACCCTGACCTTCAGCTGTACACAGGCAGTGTACCAAGACAAGTACGATACTCGACTTTTGAAGGGTAACAACAGAAAGCAGGTCACCAAACTGCGTGTCTGCCCTAGTCAGTTGGTTTTCCAAGGTCAGATGGCTGGCCTTTGCCCTGTAGCCAAGTTGAAAGCAGTCCAGGCAGAGCATGGTCAGATCAAGAAATAAGTGGTGGCTGACAAGGCATCTTGTTTGAGCTCGTTGCCATGGTCAAGGGCAACAAGTTCAAGGCGCCAGAATTCCTGCAAAAACAAGCCTTAAAAGCCAAGATCAAACCTCAGCTAGCAGCAGCAGCACCTATCACGTCCAATAAGCTGCACACTATTGACCAGGTACATCCTCCCCAGCAGGCTGATCATCAGCAACCAGCAAAGCTAGGCACAAAGCGCAAAGCTTCATCTCAGGCTCTGGCAGAGCTCTCAAATGTATCACCAGTATCAGCAATAGCAGGATCAGCACAAGCAACCAGAAAGCAGAACAAGAGGAAGGTCAAGCAAAACAGGACAGCCGTCACAGATGAAATGCAAGACTTGCCTCCACCAGCTGCACGTGCTGTCAAGAAACAAAAGTTTAGCAAGCAAGCTGCAGCCGTTCCTACAATCTTGACAGCTCCAGCTCCACAAGGCAAAGCCATCAACAGCAACTGGGCTGCTCTGAAGGGCATTGTGACCAGCTCTGCTCCAAGAAGGCAAACAGCAAAAGGCACACCAGCTGCTGATAGGCCGCCAGTGCTGAAGGCCCCTCAGCAAGTGGGAACAAGAGCTGGCATGACGCCTGTTGTGGCTATTGACTGTGAAATGGTGGGAGTAGGGCCTGATGGCACACGCAGTGCCCTGGCCAGGTACAGCTCACTTTGACAGAAGAGTATGCTTTGTTGACAGCAACCGTAGACCATGCATCAGTCATTGCCATATGACAGCAACTATAGCTGTGCATCAGTCATCAGCATGTTGATAGGCTCAAGCCTCACATATGAATTTTGGCAGCTTAGTGCATAAGCAACACGTCTGCGGCAACTGTGTGACAGCATGCAGATCAGTGCACTTGTGTTGTGATGGAGTGCTGTATGTGTTGCTGGTAGTCTCTATGCCAGTTGTGCCCATGGTGGCTATGGCACGCGAACATTTTTTGCAAAATGTATAAGTCTATGCCCATCATGTATGGTCTCAGCTGCAAGCCATAGCTTTTGTGACTTCAGTCTTGTCACTGGCAGGATTTGCGTGGTGAACAATGATGGTGGAGTGTTGATAGATCAGTACGTGCAGCCTCAAGAGAAGGTCACAGATTACAGGACCTTTGTCAGTGGCATCGAGCCCAAGCACCTGAAGCATGGTGCTGTCAGTCTGTCTGAAGCCCAGAAGATGGTGGCTCAAATCTTGACAGGCCGCATCCTTGTTGGCCATTCTGTTCACCATGATCTGCAGGTCAATTACTTGCCCCATCTTTGCCATGTGCTGTCAGGCATGCACAAGCATGCAATGACGCGAATTGGAACTCTGTTCAGCAATCCTTCCAATTGGTCTGTATACCGAGCCAGTACAGTACAGAACAAGAGTGGCATACTGACCTTTGTCTCATCTGCCCTGAAATGTTGTTCATGGAATGCTATCAGCCACAACGCTGAGTCAATGTCTGCATGGAGCCTTTTGTATGATCTACTCACCCCGTGAGCCATTTGAAAGCCTGGAACCATGCCTATAGCAAGCACCAAAACTTAATAGAGATCGTGCCACCCGTAGTCATCTGATATCATTTTTGTTTTTGCAAGTGCATGTGTGTTGCTGCTCAGTCAGTTTGACTGCAGATGCAAGCTGGCCCTTGCATCGTGTTCTCTCAGACTTCTTCAGCTTTGTATTTTGCATCAACCTGCTATGTGCAAGCCACCTGAAGCATTTTGCATGCTTTGCAGGCACTGCTGCTGAGTCACCCAAGAAAAACGACTCGTGACACTGCTACTTACCCACCCTTGATGATGTCAGTGGGCAAGGGTCAGAAGGCCAAGTCCAGGTCTTTGCGCCATTTGGCGGAGACAGAGCTGGGTCTCAGCATCCAAGCTGGCGAGCACAGCCCTGTTGATGATGCAAGGAGTACTCTCTACTTGTATCACAAACACCGTAAGGTGTGTGTGCTTGCAGCTCATGCCTTTGTTCAGCTAGCATGTGTATGTAATGCGCTTGCCAGAGGCGCTGTGTCAAGTGCATGTTCGAGATTGTTGACAAATTGCGTCTGTGATGATGTGTTCTACTGTGTACTTCCTCTAGGTGTACAGACAGCTGCAAGCAAGTCATCTCTCATCAGTCAACAGACCTTGCACTCAACAATGAAGACGATAGAAAGACAGCATGCTGCATCAGCAGCCCATTACATTTTCTTTGCAGCCGTTGGCCTTCAGGAGCACATCGATTTGTGCATCAGCCTACGCTAAAACACAGCTACGTTGTGCAGGATTGGGAGCATCACCTGCAACACGGGACCCTCAAAGATCTTGTGGCTCCCCGCCTCCAGAAAAAGATTGTGCTGCAGCAAGTTGAGGAAGCTGCAGCTGCTGGGGTGGATGCTGCCGTCATCAAGAAGCCCATCAATGGGCGGAAACAGCAGTCACTTGCGCAGTTGGCCAAGCATGATAGCATGGTAGACTTGTGATGCACAACAACTGTCAAGCACTTTTGGGACATCACTTAGCGATGACAGCTCTGTCTCAGCATCTCTGCAAAGTTCGAGCCAGCTGAACCCAGACATATGATAGCTGTTAATAATGTGCTCTCATGATCAGTCTCAGCTCTTGGCTCTCATGAGCACTCTGCAGTGAAGCTTTTGTATATGCAGGCCGACGTGTGTTGTAGAGTGACAAAGTAGCAATGCTTGAAAGCTTTAGTGCGACAAGTTGCCTTCTTCGAGCCTTTTCCGAGTATCACCAATGCAACTGTTACAAACAATATTAAAGTCAACTTTAACCAAAACGCATCAGGCATTGCACAATGTTGGCAACTTCGACATTTGTGGTTTGTTGATTTTGTTGCAAGTTGCAACAAATTGGGCAAGTAGCAGCAGTCTTTTGACATGTGTTCAGTATGACGTCATATGCTGATAGTGCACTTCGGCTGGGGCAGTGCAGCATATGCTCCCGCTGACAGATGGCAGCCAGTGCCTTCTGGAAACTTGTATGTGAGATTCAACGTATAAAGGGAACAGGTGGCATGTCTGCGATTCGTGTCAGAACTGTGATGTGAGGGGTACATGTACTGCTACGAATTACAAGCTAGTCGCTGTCCAGCTGTGCTTTGCAGCTGTGTTGTCACGTTGTTTGGTCCCTCCAAGAAATTCATCACTATCCTTATACACGGTCCAAATTGAGTGGACACAATGTAGTGCTGGTACTCACATTCAAGCGGCCGCTCCTGCTCGTACATTTCTTGCTCAGCTTGCGCACAAGGTCAATGCTGCTGGCGTCCTTTATTAGTGGTGACTATCAGCATGCATCTGCAGAGCCAGCCGGTCAATGGTTTGACCTAAAGCCGTTTGCTGCCATCGCGCTAAGGCAACAGGTATTGACATTCCTTGCACCTCTTTGCTGCGTGCAGCGCATGCCTATGTCATGCTGCACAAGTGTGTGCCATGACCGCCAACGCCGATATCATGCTGTAAAAGTGACCGTTGTCCTTCAAAGGCTGCCTGTGGCACAGACATTGAAGATGAATGCTCTTACTGTCTGCTCGCAGTTCAGTGCTTGCTGATTGGCAGGCGAGAAGGCACTATATGCTCGAGGTCATATTGTCACCTTATGGTGCCTGTCTGTTGCTGTGCATTCCTGTTTTGCAAATGCATGTATATGTTGTGCTGCTCATGCTCCTCAACACCACCGTACTGGGGTCTGTCGTTGCCACATGACAGCACATATGTGGAGAGCATAAACGCAATGGTAAAAGGCACTCTCGATGAGCTCGTCAGCTGCTGCAGCTGGCGGTGTTGTATGCCCACACCATCAGAGTTGGCACCTTGCAACTTGTGAATCTTTGAGCGACATGCTGATAAATGAACATGTCCAGAATATGCAGCATTGCAGTAAAGCAATTGCAAGCCCTTTTGTAACAGTTCTGCATGACCTGTTTATGGTCCCCAAGCATTGGGTACCAGTTGAATCATGATAATCTTGCAAATACAGTGCTCTGCTCCTCAAGCACACTGATCAACTGCCCTTGAGCCCATAAAATCAGCCATACTCTGCCTTTTGTGGTGCACAGATTGCCTTTCGCTGCCTTTGACCACATGGGCACACCCTCTCTCCTGCAACCACTGCAGCTTGCCTCTGTCTCTTGGTCACAATTTCCTTGTATGGCTATGTCCCAAATGCTGTTTGACCAGGGCAACTGCATCTGCAGCGCAGCCCCAGTGCAGTGTAATGCCAGCCCCACCATGACCGTAGTTGTGTACGACAGGTAGGCTCTTCACTTCCCCATCACCAGTTGTCACCTGCAAGAGCAGCAAACCCTGTCAACAAGTCATACACAGGGCTATAAAATGTGAGCAACATCATGGTGATAAAACAGAAGACTGTACGGCTTCTGGTGATGATAACATGAGCCTCCTGAGGCAGCAGCCCAATGCTGAGACAATAGGGCTTTAGCCCAGCCTCCGGCTGATACTCATGTAGTCATCAGCACTGACTCAACTCAACCATGCAGTCATCAGCACTGATTTAGATTCACCATGCAGTCATCAGCACTGACTCAACTCCACCATGCTTGCTGCCTGGGTGCTGCACTTCCTTATGTAATCCATGCACACTAGGTATCAGCATAGTGTGAATGGGTCACACAAGGGAATGCACCAATGGGTCAAACAAGGGAATGCACCACCCAGGCAGGAAGCATGATAGAGATGAGTCAGTGCTGACAAGGCACTAGCGTCTTGCAGGATGGAGGCGTTAAAAATTGCCGAAGTGCCTGGGATGGGTCACAGCTGTGATACAGGGGCATTCCTGTCGCAGGCCTTCATGACGTGCGTGTCATGCCCCTGCTTGCAACATACACTGAAGGGAAAGGCCCAGGGCTAAGCCCTATGTGTCAATCTGATGACAAAGGCATCATCAGAACTTGAAGACCAGATGAACTGGGCCTCAAAGCATACACTAGATGATAACCTAGCACATGAGTATGCCCAGCGCCTGCTTTGAGGTGCACAGCCTACACCCAGATGGCATGCTATGCATATGCACCAGCTTGCATCTATTTGGCAATGGCTGGCACCTGGAAAAAGGCAATTTGCATGGGATGAAAGCAGCATGAGTTTCGTTTTCCGCCACCTTTTATCCACCAGTCAGTTTTGTTTTATAAGACACTGAGTTGCATGCGCTTCACCACAATATAGTTGAATTTGATCTTCTACCAGTTCACAAATACTCCATGTTGACTTGCAGACATGTAACAGCTCAGTATCATACCTGCTGGTACTCCAAGCTGATGAGGACTCGATCTCTAGCCGGCCTGAGTCCAGCCCACTCTGAGACCACCTCAGCATGCCTCAAGCTTGGTACCATTTTGCAGCAGCCTTCCATGATGCGCTCCCTGTCCTGCGTTGCAACAACAAGGATGTGAGTCAGGAGTGGGAAGGGTTGAGCTGTGCTGAACGTGAGAGTCCGCCCTGTGCATGCTACAAATAGTCTACATTGGCAATCCTCAGGTCACATAGTCTTTTTGCCCAGTGCATTGTCAGAACAAACAATATGTATGCACAGAGTGAATGCTGTGTTTCAGTGCATGTGAGGTGACCTCAATGTGCCGCCTTGTGCTTAGCATGTTCACATGTCTCTGACGTACAGCCCTTGTCAATCATGCACACATATTGCGTTGCCTAGGCACTGCTTTCTGAGTCGCAGTAGCACGCAACATCGTTTCTACATGAGCTTAATGCAGTGCTGATTAGCTGTATGGATGTGTGCATTGGACAACACAGGTGCCTCATTCATTCATTCATTCCATCGTTCACTGCCTTCACCTACAACAGGTATGTGCAGTTCTGTGTAGCTCTCTTTATAACAAAATTGTGTCATCAGTTTGTCATGATACCCCTGCTGAATGCGCTGAGTGTCTGGCAATGTTGTCTTTGATTCAGTCTTTGCAGTCTGTCGTCCTGCAACAGAGGTTTACAATGACAGCAGGAGAGAAGCATGTGCTCCAATATACGTTAGTCTCTCGACGGGAAAAGAGATAGACCACAGTCACCTGTGGGCTTATAGTGGTGTCATAGTTGCCCTTTGAGTTGTGCCGCCTAGGACCACAGTCTCAAAGTTGGGGATGATGTAGAAATGACCATTGTTGTTCATGTAATTCTTGACCCAGGGAGCCCTTACCCTGATCACCTGACCCCTACAGTGCAATGTTTAGTGTATATCTTGATAAAATGTATTTACTGAAAGGCAATGCGAGGTTCCAAACAGCCTGGTATGGCATGATGATGTACATGCATTAGCTGGCACAAGCTTGGTGGTGCATGCTTGAGTATGTTCACTTCCGGCCCAACGGGTGGATAGCCGAGCTGTACTAATAGGGCTGATGCAATGCAACAGCCATGGCTTTGTCTTTTGGTACATACGGCATAGTCCTGGCTCTGTTGTTTGTTATGCCTATGGACTCCACGTGGACTGGTAGCATAAGCCGTCAGCTAGCTGCTGTGTACTGAAGCTTATGATGTGGAGACAACAGCTACAGCACAGACAGTCACCCACCTGACAGGTGTCAGCTTGTCATCTTTGAACAGCTCTTTAGAACCCAGTCCTGCACAGTTCACTACCAGATCAAACTTCTTGCGCTATCTCTGACAAGTTATTGATCTTTCTCTGCTGCACACTGCCCCCGGCCTGCATAAGCATGTGGCGTTACAGCAGCTTCTGGACCCAAAAAACAGCCCTGAGTGTGACTTCTAGATTGTCTGGCTCATCGCTTGCTAGTTGGCAGTTGATGGAGATATGAAAGAATGAGCTGAGCTTGCAGCAGTGGACGTGCCTTACAGCACCACAAGCTGCCTCTGTAGCAGCAACTTTTGAGGCAAGCTTGCATGGCTGAACATATGCCTTGTGGGGCTTACCTGTGTAAACTGCTTGTGCAGGTACTGCATGTACAGCTGCGAGTCACAGATGACAGTGGTGTACTTCCAGCCATGCGTCCAAGGGTGCCCTGGAAACATGTCTAGCTCCCTCCTACTGAGCTGTTGGAAAAATGGCACATTCTCCTTCCAAAATGGTTCTTCCACGGGTTGCTGCAGCATGGTTGGGCATACTGTCGTGCATTGTGTCATCCTTGGTACTGAACTAGGACTGCAATGACCAATTGTGGCTTGACAATCACAATCTTGTCTACAAAAATGTGACAGCCAACATACTGTTCACAATCAATATTGACAGCATCACTGAGCAGGTTCTACTGAGTATGATCCGCCAGTGGGATGCATGATGGAGGACTGCAAGGTCAACAAGTGTTGATGATGAAGCTCACATCCCAGAGTTGATATGCATCTACCAACTGCATGCCAGCTGCTGACGCTGCTGGGGACTGGAAGAGCTTGAGCATGTGCTGAAAAGTAGCCTCGCCCCATTTGATCACATCGGTAGAAGGGGTATCGCCTGTGAACAAGGCATAAATGCAGTTGGATGATCTCCTCAAATAGCTCAAACGTTGCGACAGCATGTGTTTGCAGTACTCAACTAGACTGAAGGGTTTCCATAAGCCCCCGGCTCCTCTGCTGGTGGTGTCATCACCGGTAAGTTCCGCAATGATCTGCACGTGGATTTGCGGCACGGCCTTTTGCAGCCTGACTCCGCTGGCTAGCCCGTTGACCCCTCCACCGATGATCGCGATTTTGCATGGCATAGTCGACAACTCCGTTCTGGTCGCAGTTCCGTCGAAGAGGTGACAGCCGAGGTGCCAATGTCCAAATTGCTGCAGGCAGATGCATCTTCCGCAGAAAACGCGTCCACTATACAGCTTCACAGACAGCACCTGCGCCTGGGAAGAGGAGGAGGATTTACATCTTCAGCCAACCAACTAGGTTGTACAGATGTGCTCAGAGGGTTGTCAGTGACCTGGTCAAAAACATCAGTACTAAGTGTTTATCATTAAACAGTCTGAAACAAACTTGCAGACAATCATACAATCCTATGGTACAACGGAGGAAGGCAGTGAAGAGGTTCGGGGGTTGAGAAGGGTGAACTGCTTGTCTCTGACTGGCTGGAAGATTGGACACTCAAAGATGATTGGGCCCAACGCTAGGTAGGGGACAATCACTGTAGGAATGAAGCGCGGCTGAACGCCTGTCTCAACGCTTTCAGCCTTGTCTTGTACTAGCTGAAAGCGACTAGAATATGTCAAAACGCTTTCAGCCTTGTCTTGTACTAGCTGAAAGTGACTAGAGTATGATCGGCAACTTTCAGCTTACATGATGTTATCTAACACACGGCTGACCAGCAAGGTCTAAGTTGCAGTGTCTGATCCTATCCAACAAAGGCTGAAAGTGCTGGAATATCTGATGTGCTCTGAAGCTATCTCATGCACGTCAGGAATCAAAACATTGTTGAAATGTAGCTATGAAACAAAATGCCCTGCAGAGCTATTGCAGTGTACAACCGCTGACCTGGTTAAGTTTGACCTGAACAGGCGTACCTCGATGACTACATGCTAACACTAGAACTAGTGTTGTACCTTAACCCTAAACCCGCTCCCTCCATGGGCGTGACCAGCTTTGTGTCCACCTCCAAGATGTCAACGGCCGACACTTGCTGTGTGCGGCTGCTCAGGCTGGCTATCATGACATCTTCACTTCTGCTGTACCTAACAGGGTATAGCTTGCACACTAGTGTACTGCCAACCTGAGAATTCTGCATCTGCAGTGATGACCCACAAGAACTGCTGGATCCAGCTATGAACGGGCTCTCTGTTTCCAGTTGACAAAGCGCAGCTTGGCATAGAAGACACCATGCAGTGAGAGCGTGCATGATGTTTGTGCTGCACTTTGACTGAGATAGGGCACAGGCATCCACACAAATGAGCTCTGATGAGACTGTGCTGACACGCGTGCACTGATATGACTGCTTCCAAAGAACAGTTGCCGGCAGGCATCATCAAAAGTGCGAATGTGATGTGTGCAGGCCAGCTTGTCTAGTGAGGCAGACCTACATTGTAGTCACAATACTTACTAGCCATCAGGCCGATAAATTTGAATCAGGAAGACAACAGGATCCCACCTGGCTTTGCTGTGGTTGTGCACAATGGACCTCATCAGTTCATCGCTTACATGCCAAAGTGTAAGAGCAGAGCTCTACAGGGTTCAGCTTTCTTGCCCATGCCAATCGGCAGCTTGCCAGTGATCTGCAGGTCCACCATCAGCCACCAGCATGCACAAGCACAAAGCCTGCACAACCAAATGCTGCGCACGTGTTGGCAGTCAATATCAACATTCATGACTATGGAAAAGAAGGGAAGGACGCTTATATGTCTCAGTAGCAGGTGCTTTACATGGCATTCACTAGCCACTCCAGAATTGATTCATCGTATGGTGCTACTCAATGGACAGGCACTGCTGGATGCCATCCGTGATCACACAGTATAACCAAGACATGCTAAACCTCTGTTTTGTACGCTGCGGGCCCAAGTTGACCTGGAATTGCATGTTTGCATTCAGTCAAGAGACTGGCCATGCCAGTTGCAGTTGCAGTCATGCACAATTCAAAATTTTCAGTACTCATGCAGGCCTTGCAGTGCATGCAGCAAAGAAAACAGCAAGATTGCTGCTGAAAGCGTTATATACCTGAAGCAGAGGTGTAGTCTGTAATTGGTAGATGCACGTCATTCATGAACGCAAGCACCAGAACAGAACAGGAAGCTGCAAGCCCAGAAGCCATCATCTTGCTCGGGGCCTTTCCATCCATAATGCTCTGCTCTATGTGGACCTCTGACAGTCTTGACTGACAGCCAGATGTCATGATGTTGCCATGGCTCATACCACTTGCATGTCATCTTCACTGCAAGTAAAATAGAGATTGTTGCTGCAGCAGCTGCCCACCAACATAAATTGCAGCGTTTGCTGATTTTGACAGTGCAGCAAGTATGCATTAGACTTTGCAACAAATACTCCAGGAGGTTCAGCAAGCAATTCAAAAATTGCTTGTGGTCATGGCCTACAAACATCTCTCTACGTCATACATATTGAGTGAGTTTGATAAATGTGTGTTTAGGCTGCATACTTGGTGAACAGCACCAATCTGCTTCAGATAAACTGTGTCTGGGCCAGTACCATTCCAACCCCAGAGCCAGCAATGGATGGCAAGAAGCTGGGCAGAGGATGTTCACTTATCAGATGTTCGTGTACCAGGCTACCTGGTTGCAGATGTGGGAAAGATGGAAGGACTCAAAGGTACAGGCGTGCGCACAGTAGAGATCTCCAGCATTTGTATTCTCATGTGAATGTTCACAAGCAAGGGGCTTGGAGTATACAATGGTGAGGGGAAGCGGCAGACACGAGGAACAAGATGATCATGACAACAGACATCATGACATCATGATCGATCGCTGTCATTTACACCAGGCAACAGCAGAACGACAGCGATATATCCCTGAGACAACGTCCGCTAATCCGAGAATTGCTCCGGGAAGCTGTTCACCTCCGTTTGGGCACGTCACGGGTGTTCGTCGTTGGGTCGTAGGGAGGGCTGCAACGACCCTTTTGCGGTCCTTGCAAGTTTGCGTTGCCTCGCAGGCTTCAGGCACGTTTCTTGAAGCTGACCCGACTTTCTTAACCGACTTTAACAGAAGCCTTTACTGCTGCACCAGGCCACCGACTGCTCCTGCCTTTGAGAGCATCATCGCTGACTTGTGAACTTGAGCTTTGTAGGCCTTCCGTTAGCAGCAGCTGAGGCTGTCCACATCAGTGCAGCGTTCTTCTGCTTGAAACCAACCATACATGGGCGACAAGTCGGCGCAAGTACAAACAGGCTGGACGCATAGCTCCCGACAATCAAACTACCTGTGCAGGCTTACTGGTAACCAAATAAGCGTGCTGCAGAACGCTTATCTTCTTGTGCAGGTTTGTGAAGACATTTTTGTTGCCTGCGGCTCTGACATCTTGAAGTTTAGGGCAGGGTCGTCATACAAGGCTGTTTTGACAAGAGCACAAGATAAAAGGGGCCGAGGATCGATCACAGACAATGAGGGGTATGAGGTTATAGAAGAATCTCCCAACTTGGTGGCAGGCCATTACAGATATGAGCTTTCATCAGGTGAGAGTGCAGTCCTGAAATGAAGGTTGTTGCCTATGTGCATGATACATATGTGGCAGCGTGACTGGCTGTGCCATCAACCTGATGCATGCCATAGGTGGCATTCGCTATCAGCCAAAGCACCGCCCTCAAGGCTTTGCTGGCAAGCAAACAGGGTGGGTTCTACACAAGCAGATAGGGTGTTGGCTTCATTAGGATTTGCTGAGTTTGCACGAAATGAACTAGATCCTGTTGTACTTAGTGGCTTGGCACCAGCCTCTGGGATTTTGATTTATCAGAATGTGCCAATGAAATTGCTGGAAATTTGGACCTCTTGCATCATCATCAAGCAGAGTTGATCAAGTTTGGGGTGAAGTTTGGGATGGGTGGTTTCCCCATTCATAATCAAGCTCCATAAGTGCAAAAAGCATTATCCCTTATATTGTTCATGACGGGCAAGTTATCATGGCAGTCTTGATGGGCGCAGAGCGCCACATGGGCTGACTGAATCATATGCAGCCAATCAGCTGAGGGTAGCATATGAACACAAGCAGTCCAATGACCCGAAGCAGAGATATCGTGAGCAGCATGGTGACACGGCACAGGTATATCACATGTCCTACACAAACTTGCATGTTTGCAGGTTTCTGCATGCTGTGCAGTGAGTCTACTACTATATTGCCCCACCTTGCCATTTGCTTCTGTACACTGCATGTTTGTGAAAGGCTCATATATGTGACAGGCTGAGTAGGTTGCTGTTGATTACAGGCCAGACACTAGCAGGAGTGCTGATATACAGCGGGTGCAAAAAGGGCCAAAATGCCATTGCAACCCTTGGTGCTTAGGCTTACAACGCATGGCCTTTGCTTCTGGACTTGACAGACGGCGAGGTGCATCATTTTTTTATGATTCGCAATGATGAGGTCATATTCTGGGACAACTTGACTCCACAACAAGCTTATGTCAAGCAGTCAGAGGCTCTGCTCAGCAGTGACACACTAGTTGACAAAACTGAAGATGGCAGCCATCCCAGGGGACCTTCAGCAACCGCTGAAAAAGATGCAGGAGCTTCAGGTAGGCTCTGGCATGATTGAGCAACTCAATGGAATTATTCTTTACTTACCAAGTGGAGAAAGGCTTGCAAATTCCATAATTTCATACATCATTTCTACATGGGCGCAGCTGCAGCCTATCACATTGCCACCCCCACTGCAAACTGTTTCACAGATGACTCCTCAACATGACCGCATTGATTTGACCTGAAGGCTATGGTAGATGATTACATGTACCGTGTTCTTGCAAGTTGTACGTGAGCACGAGTAAATTCAATTTTGCATGTCTCTTTGCCATGTAGCGTGACTTAAGCTGGTTGCCCATTGGCAGTACCAATTGGCAGTGTGACGTATAAATGATGCTCTGCAAGGATTTGTGACTTGTAAGTGATGCTCTGCAAGTACTTGTGACTTGTAAGTGATGCTCTGCAAGCACTCATGATGCTCACTGTCTCATGGCAAACAAACGGTTGAATTTTAGTGGACTGGCACATGACAACGTGCATAACATCAGACGTCGAAGCCAAATTGGGATGCACAAGTCATATAAGTGCAGACTAGTTGCAAGGTTGCCGACGATTAGGGGAGAAACCCATATCAAGGGTCTGTCATATATGGAGTCCTGTTACAAGGCTACATGATTTTTGTCTGTCGCAAGGCCAGTTATGACATCAGCCACTGCTGCAAAGCCTCGACACCTGCTGCAAGACACGTTGTTGTCATCAAGGCAGCCACAGTATATCCCATTGGGCTACTATGTAGTTTCGCCTAATCTTCTAAGTTGGTCCTTTCAGCTTCAAACTTTATTAACGTGTACCGTGACAACTTTTGACGTTTGAAATGGGACATTGAAGCATGCAGGAGTTGCGGCTGGCTCCAGGGCGCAGTAAATCGCAGTTGCAGTGTTTTTTTCCCAGGATACTGTAACACCACAGTTTTACCAATGCGTCTGTACGTCTTGTAAATTACATTGCACCTCCGCACATTTGCTTTTTGCAGCCCTCTGAGAGTCATTTGCCAAGTTTGGTCGGATCCTGCCTAATGCGACCAGCGGGAAATGAAGTCGTACCCTTCAGCAGATGGCAAGGGGGTACCCTGGCCAAGTCCTTTTTTTGCTAAGCCTGATGCATCAGTCACAACAAGGCATTGCTACTGCCCACAAAAGACGTATCTGTTCTCTTGCCTGGCAAAGTTTCACCTTTTATTTACACCCAAGGCTACATTTTACCGTTGGGTCAAGTGGTTCTGAAGAATCGCCCATCGCTCTGTCAATGCACAGACACAGAGTGTAGCAGCTGATGGAGCTGATGGCATGTCATGTGTTGCTGTTGGTGTATGACAAGCTGTCGTCTACATATGGAATGTGGTTGTCAACTTTGTGTGCCAGTCTAGCTTGCATTGCAGCTTCATCTTTGGTCAGACTGACAGCAACCAGGGCCAACAGGGCACCACAGGGTAACCAGCCAGCAATGGCTAGGTTGAAGGCAGACTGCCTGCACATGCAAGCACTTTGACTGATACACATCAGCAATGGCATCATCACCAATGAGCTGGCAACCAGGGCATTTCATGGTGAACATGTGTTTCTGTCAGATGCATGCTGAACCTTGCAGAGTTGAGTAAGATTGATCTCTGCCTCAAAACGACATGCTGCATTACGAGTGCCATGTGTACATGCAGTCAAGACATCAGCGGATCTACGATGCATGCATCATTGAGCGTCATTTCCAGGAAAACAGCAGACAGGCTGACCTGCCAAGTGCAGAAATCAAAGCTGACACCAGAGCTGGTCCCAATCCCTTGCCCAGGTCATCAGTCATGCTTTGCCATGCAAGGGCAACACCTCTTGTCTCAGGCTCATTCACATTCAGCAGCATAGCCTTGTTGAGCGGGCCAGCAGTGCTGGACAGCATTCCGCCAGTGACAGCCAACAGTAGAGTGAAGAAGATTGGGGTGGTCAGCAGATTGGCGTTGGTTAGCCACCACATCGGCAGGGTAGCTGAGGCGACTGTGATGCCGGTGAACAAAGGCATTGAAGCCTTGCTGACGTTATTGTAAAGCCATTGGCCTAGGGCACCCCCTCCAACAGCCCCCACACCTCCTCCTAGACCCCAAAAGACAGTCACCTGCAAATCAGCATCACTAACTTCAGCAGATCCTGTGTAGCCATAGTGCTACGCTGTCAGTGTGGCGTTGGGAAATAAAGATGTTGATGACTTTGGTGAAACAACCACAGAGGTGCAGACAGCCAGCATTGCAGGCGGCTCATGGTCCTTTTACCTGCAAGCTGTACTTCAGACTATGCATTGGGCAAGGCAGCAGGCATCCCATGTTTGAGCAACACCTCCAGCACTGTGCAATATCTGCTCACTGATAGCCCAAGGTGTACACAAAACAGACGTTCTACGCCGCAGGCAGCCCAGAATCTACTATAGGAGACCCAAACTCATGTGCCACGGTGAATACAACAGAGACATGCAAATTGATGTCGTGACATGCTACAGGCAATGCCAGGCACACGCCAGCTTGTGTTAGGTGATTTGCAATCTGTGTGATGCAGGTCATGAAGCTGGTTGAGAAGCCTCAACAAGATACAAGCCTTGGTTGTTGGGCTGAAGTTTTGGCCTGACCACCCAGCTGCAGCACGTCTTGATAATGTTGAAGAAAGCTCAGGCTTGCATTGATTGAAGTGGTGCGAAGCCTGCCTTGCTTTGCCACATTCACAGTTTGCCGACAAGCTGACAGCATCTTCAAGTCTGCAAGTTTTGGTGGCCTTTTGCCTAGGGCACATACTCATCCAGGTTTGAATCGATTATGGCATTTTGTGTGGGTGGTGTCTTTGTTCGTTCTGTCATGTCATGATTGATTGTGTTTGATGTTTAGTTTGTTTCATTTGGCGGAGAACTCACCTGCCTGCAAACAGACAGGCGTTCCTCCTACTTCGTTCGGTACTAGCTACCCAGCGCCTTGGCATGAGGACCTGCGAGAAGTCAACTCGCACCCGCTGCATTGGTCTCAAATGCTGCAGCAGCTGCTATAAGTATCAAATGTCCTGCCTCAAACTTTGCTTTGAGATAGGTAGTGTGTTCATTATTGAACACAAATCCACCGTCAGAACATGATTTGCTGTTTTATTACAGGAGTTAGCATATACACATGTATACGCTATGTACATGCCGTATATGCCCTTTTTGGCTGGCAAGGCCAAGTAACGTATAATTCACCATATACAGTGCATTATACGCCTACACAGTATAATACGCAGTATTATACGCGTTTCAGATTGAAAATTTCGGTATATGCCAGCCCTACCTGCCTGCCTGTCAGTGCCAGGTATGGAATGATTTTTGGGTCAAACGACGAGTGAAGAAATCCGTCCTGGCCCGGTCAAAGCCGTCTAAACGGAATAATCCGAATGGCCGTAGCACACGAGGTTAGGCAACCTTACGCGTGCCCTTTCGTGAAATGTCGGAGCCGAGATGCTTTTGCACTTTGATCTATCAGACGTTGGTGGCCAGCTACCTGCTGTGTTCTTATCCGTCTACGTTTTATGCATATACTTTGTAGTCTCAATGGCGACAAGGTGCAGATGCCCCTGAATTGTGTTCTCTGATGCAGGCTAGCTTGCCAAACCTTCAGGCAAAGGCAGAAGCCCTTGAAATGGCTATAGGAGACAGAAATCGCACACAGAGTACAGCACCACCAGCAGCAGCAACAACTACAACAAGAATGCGAATGATAATCAACACTGATAATGACGATCCATCCTGTGCAATGAGTCAGTGCTTACCACGGTCGCTGTGGGTACTGAGAGCCCCTTGTCTTGTGCCAAATAGTCTGTTAGGTACGTCAGCAGCACACCCCAGGGCAAGCATCCAAACAAGCCTTGAATAAAGACGTACATGTTGGTGGGCACACGCAGCAGCGCAATGGACTGCTTCATGGTGATGCGCTCGCTGTACACAAAGTTGGCATCTGCAGCAAACTCAGCCTGCATATACATCAGACCTCAGCCATACCATTGCCTTAACATGCCTGCTGATCATGGGCTGAGGTCAGCATGTCAACTGAAGATATACACATGTGATGTACAACTTTTTGTCACATAGCCGCAGTGCAGTTGCGCAGTAGATTAGGGCACTGTGCACACCAAGACAATGTGTATGGCCAAGTCAATGCTAGCTATTAACAGCAAACATCTGGAATCTTGCTCTGATGACTTCGTAAGGCAAAACATGTAAAAATTGCAGCAGAAAACTTTACAGTAAATCCCATCGCACTGCTTTGACAAGTCCAGTCTCTTACAATTTGACTTTGGCAGTATCGTTCTGTCACTAGGGGCTCCTGCAGACGTCTTACCTGAAGGGCTGGTTCTGTAATCCCTCTTGGGGGCTCCTGGACCACTGCCAGCATGATGCCAGTCACAAAAAGACTGGGCAAGGCCACAATGACAAATGGCCAGCGCCAGTTTGTTGCAGGGCCTGCAGGAATGTTGGGGGATGCAACAAGTTGGTTAAGAAAAGCAAACAACTTACAGCGTCCTGGCAGGCGTTGATTGACAAAGTGCGCATCTGATTAATTCTGTGCCCAAAGCAGGGACTTCAGAACAACATGCCCACAGACTCACGCATGCGCAATAACTGCAACAATACATTGAGTGCACACAATATTTTGCCAAATCTGCGGTGGGACTTGTAGTGGCGCTTGGCCTCACTGCTGAGTGGTACTGACCATTCAATGCAATGTGGACTACTGACAGAATTGCTGCAACAGTAGCAGACAGGTTGCAAGACAGTGCAGACCAAAGTGCAAATGAGCAATGCTCCATGCAGTTTTGCAGAGAGGCAATGGACATAGGATCAACACAGGGGCCATGGGCACTACCTATGAGTCCGGCAAGAGCTTGCCCAATTGCTGTGCCAGCACCTGTGGCAATGAGCACTCCTGACAGCACATTGGCTCTGTGCTGGGCATCAAACAAATCCCCTAGCAAGTTGAATACTAGAGGCAGGCAGCCGCCAATGCTGATGCCTGTTAAGGCCCGCAAGACGAACAGCTGCCAGTAGGTGGTGACAAAGTAGGTCAGCAAGCATGGGCCCTCGCCTGCACACTGCAGATCATGATTGCTATCACCAGGCAGGTTTGATTGCTGAAATGCTTGGATTGTGGTCCTCCCTTGTTTGTAGTGGAATCTTGCCATGGCACTGGTGGGTTGTGGCACAGGGAGGGATTGACAATCATGCATGAGCCTTCAGAAGAGGTTTTCAGGCCAGCAGAAGTTCCAGGCCCCAAGAGGTGATGAGAACGTACCCAGCAAGACCACCCAAAACAGCAGCTTGGCCCTGTTCATGGTGTCAGACAGGTACCCGATCAGCAAAGCTGCAGGCGCCCCAAGCAAGAAGAATGCAGCTGAAATGACACCCCCAAGGTATTTGTCCCGCTGAGCATCAGTGAAGTTGAAGTCTCTGGCAACTGCTGTCAGGTTTGGCGCAAGCAAGTTCTGATCAGCCGAGAGTAAGGTTGCAACCAAGCAGAACATGGCTGCTGTGAAGTATCGCCGCTGCTGTTTTTGAGGACCATCAGGGACATCTGCAACAAAGTGAAGGTCACCGTATGCTGTAGCTGTGCTTCATGTTGCCCAGCAAGACAGCGTCAGCATACCTTCTGAAACTGTTCCCCTGTGACTTGCAAGGAGGCTACGCTTTTCTAGTTGCAAAGCTGCAGGATCTGAATCAACTATGTCTGTGGAGATTTCCTCACCATCTGCCAGCTGTGGTAATCCTGCTGCCCTTTCAACTGGCAGCGGCTGCAGATCTCTGTCATGTCCAAACATGTACCCCTCAAAGCCATGCGCTGAAGTTGTTAGAACACAGCGAGGTCATGATGACTGACGGGTGCAAGTCAACATTGCTCTGTTTAGAAGCTACACTCCGCATTTGCATCAGCAACTGGGCTGCTATACACGCTTTACACAGCCCTAGAATGGTAGCCTGGTGGAGTGATAGCCATGCTTGCAACTGTAACGTGTTGTGTCTGAAATTGCTGCAATTTATCAGCGAACGCTAGCAGCCAAACGTTGTTACACACATGTCGCACCGCAAGGATTGCTCTGCTGTGCGCTTGAGCCTTGAGTGAAATCACAACTCAGAGCCAAGCGACGTTTTGTCTTCAGAAGCACTGCAGACGGGCCTGCACGTCCGTGCGGCATCCCTGCGGAGAGGGCTGCGCGACATGGGATCTCTGCCCCTGAAATTTGCTGATCCCTCTCTGTTGCCGTTCACGAAAAGCACGATTCCCGAAGCGACTAGATCACTGATGTGCATGTCCTGGAGGCGGATTTCTCGAGCCTGACGTGCTACCCACACACCATAGAGAGAAGCGGCTCTCGCGACCTCACACATGGGTTTTGAGACGGTGCAGCATGCTTTGGCTTTTGTGGAAGAACTTGCAGCAGGCGCCGAGGCATATGACACAGCTACCATCGGCCAGCAGCTTCGTGATCTTGACGTCTACTTGCAACATATGTTGACACCCAAGGTCAGACAGCAACAGTCATACACCACCGGGTCTTGAGTCTATGAATGCAGCTGACTGCAGCTAACATGCTACAGGCCAAAAGTGATGATGCTAGAAGGCAAGTGGAGTCTGGCACTGTCACTGTTGGAGGCCAACCAGAAGTCTTGAATCCTCATGACATCCAGGAAGTATGTGCTACTTGCATCTGCAGAGCAATGTGCTGCTGCACATCACAAAAAAATACTGACCGAGTGTGCCTGCAGACCATCCTCCTCAGCAACACCTTCAATCTTGATGAATACAAGTGTGTGAGGCTGCTGATTGCGGCAGGTCAACAGGTGACATGCTGGGCCATGGCATTGCACTCTGCATGGTCTAGACAAAGTAGCGCAGCAAATGAAAATCTTCAGTTTTTGCAGAGAGGCGTCGCCAGTGCCACGGCAGCAGCAGCAATCTACTATGAAGAGCGCAGAGCTCAGCTGTCTTGCTTGTGGTATCTCCTTCAGTCACAGGCACTACAAGATACTGAGACAATGGATGATGTTCAGCAACAAGTGTTTCAGTACACTTCAGCACTCCTACGAGAGCAGCAGAACGGCAAGAGGAAGATGTTCACTCACCTGCTGCAGCTGATTCAGGTACTCGTCCTTGCGTGACAAACGTGTCGCAATTGTCAACATACATTCAAGTCACAGTGTTGATGGCAGGGTACAGTAACGATGCATAGGCCTTGAGCTCCAATCAATGGCAGATCATGACTCCGCCTTTGGGTTGCATTTGCAATGCAAGCTTCAGTGCTTGGCAGACACCAGGCAGTGTCATGAGCCTGTGCTGATATTGATCATGCATTCATGATACATTCTCTGTGTACAGGGGCAGCAGGCTGACAGCAAGCTTCTGCCAACCATCATTGATGAGCAGGGCGCTCCTGTTGACCTGGCTGTGTGCATGGCTGAGGAGCGCACAAGCCTTTGCCAGGCATGTCACCCCACGCTCCTGCACACTGTACTGACCTGTCTTGGAGTGTCTCTGCTGAGCATGTCAAGTCATGCCCTTACACAGTGTGCTGCACTGTAACAGCCCATCATTAGGCATTGCAGAACCAAGGAGCAGGGGTTCTGATTGACTTGTGAACATATGACTCCTGCCGTGTTGTCTTTGCAAGTCAGATCATCTGTGCATGCAGGACTGTAACTCACAACTGCAAATGTGTCATCCTTTTCTCACCTGATACTGCTACAAAGCTGTCTATGTCTTCCGGGAATGCACTGTTGTTGATCTTGCCTTGATGCAACCTTGTTGTGAGCTGAATTCAGACCTCTGCCTGACCTTGCATTCAGCATGGTCTTACTGTTTCTGGGGACTATCATCAAGATCTTGCTGGCATTGGAGAGGTCTGGAAACTGTGTCTGAAAGTATGGGACGTGATCTGCTTCTGTAAAGTGACCTAGTTGCCAGTGTCTGCCTCAATCTTGACCTACAGTGCTGAGTTACTGAGCAAGTTGAGCTGAGCAGCATATATGATGCATGCAGTGCCTGGTGTACGCCTGCCAGATTGAGCCTGCTCTGCCTGAAGAAGAAGCCGCTGGTCTGGCAAAGCTGCTGCTGGGCATGGCTGATGGTCTGCAAGGTTTTGTTTCTGTCTCACACACTCAAAAAACCATGACGCCCTGTGTCCTGCAGGCTATCCAACACAGGTTGCTCTATGCTTCGGCATGCTCTGCACACATGCGCACCACAGCTGCTGATTTTGCATACCCACACAGGTTTTGCCGTCCCTGCTTTGGGGTCATCATGCAGAGTCTTTGTCAGCTTTACAGAGAGTGACATGCATGGACTCTGTATCCCTCTGACACAGACTGACTAGCATGATGAGAGGTGACTGCTGCCTGTATGCACTGACATTTGGGCATAAAAGGGCAAAGATAAGCCGCAGCAGTTCAGTTTGTTTGACGGCCAAGCCATCTTGTAACCATGCAAACACAAAGCAACCAAATCCAGCTTCATTTCTGTTAACCCTTTCTGTTGATCACGCCTGTTGGTAGCAAGGGCTGTTGGCTTGAGCTTGACAATCACACACATCTTGCAGGCATGAATGCTCAGAGTTCACCTGAGGAGAGACAGGCCAGCTTCAAGCAAAGTTATACCATCTTGATAGCCTTCTTGAACGCTATTCTGCCACCTGTCATCACTACAAGCACGGATGACGCTCCTTCTACAGCCCATGAGATTGCATTAGGTAAGCAAATTTGCCCAGGACGCAACTGTGCTGCAGCTTTCAGGGTTGAGTTGTTGCAGGGTTTATAGTTTACGATTTATGAAGAGATTGTAGCATTGTAGCTGCTGCACATAGAATGCGCTGAATCTATGCATGGCACCGATGACTTGTTGACAAGCTTGAGCCGCACCAGGCAATGGTCCACTTGTTGGTATGGCTTGTAACATTCTGGGCCGACGACAGCATGGTGTTGCGTCCCACCCTTTGCAATGAGCATGGCAACGCTTAGCCATACAACTCATCTGACATGACACGTTCCAGAAGGCATCTGTGATTGACATGCGTTTTTGGACTGCACATATGTATATACATATGTTTTAGGGTTAGGAGAAACCCTAAATACGCATGCTGTCTCTCCAGGTCAGCTCACCAGCAATCAGGAGATGAAAAGGCTCTTCGAAGGTGACGAAGACATCAAATCAGGGTTCCATGCTGTTGCTAAGCTTGCATGGGGCATCATGCTCTACATTACTGGTGATGACAACAACCACACTCACGGTAAGCAGTGACATGTGGCCTGGCCTGACAGCCGCACCATGCAAAAGTCTCGTCCTGGAGAGGTGCTTCAAACTGCAGGTGGTGGCGAATGCCTTGCCGAAGCTGCACTGTGTATGGCTTCTGTTGACAGCGCCTCCCCTTGTGTTGGAAGCATGCTGCGCGTCAGGGTGCCGATGTGTTGGTGCTGGTGCTGCCAGTTGGAGTCAAGTCAAATCCCGTTCAGATGTTGTGTTGCTCACATGTGCATGCCCTCTGAAAGAAAGGCTTGTTTTGGTCCAACCCAGAGGAGATTGTTTTGATGCTGACATCCTCATGCAGGACGCGCACAGAAGGTCATGCATGCTGCCTGTGAGTATGGGGTGTTTCAGTTTGTGCATGAAGCAGTCCTGAGCAGCCATTCCTTTGTGGACGAAGGCATCGCACAGAAGCAGCACTATGCTTCTGCCCTTCACAAGCTTGTCATCCAGTTTTTCAATGCTGCCAGGTACGTGCATTATGAGCTGGCATTTGTAGGCGTTTTTTGCAAAAATAATCAACACTTGTATATGCAGGGTGCATGTACCGGTCCATGCTGCTCAAGGCAAGACAGTCTGGCATGGGATCAATACCCTGTTCTGCAACTATTTTAGGGTCTATTTTAGGGTGCCAGACTGTCTTGCCTTGAGCAGCATTTACCACTACATGCACCCTGCATATGGTGCGCATCTTGTGTTTGTAAGAAATGTCCTGAACTTGGATTGTGGCTCTTGTGCCCATTCAGGACCTATATTCTGGTGCCCTAACAAAGCACCACACTGGGGCTACCTGCAGTCTGAGATGGCAGGATTGCAGAGAAGCTGCTTGCACCCATGGGACTCAGTTCCAGCCTGATGGAAAGCATGTGGATGCACAACAGAGTGGACAAATGCCCACACTGCATTGCAGCTCTGCCACAGGAAGTTGACTTTTCTGTGATACAGGACCCATGAAATTCCAGCACTGCTGGCCAGATCAAAGGAAGTGGAGACCAGGACGTCGCACACCCAGAAGCAAGGAGCTGACTCCCTTCCTAGTCTCCTCCACTGCCTGGCCAGCCTGTACAAGCTGTACCCAGATCTGTGGCTGGACGAAAACATCAAGTGAGTCCTGACCACGACGCCTCCCCACTGCACACTCACAAAGCCCTGGTCCCATGCAAGGTTGTTCAACTGAACAGGGAACCATGTGAGAGTTCTCAGATGCCTTTCAAGCTGGCAGTCAAGATGCCAGGCCACATCTTCTGGTCAATCATAGCACAATTTTCCATAAGGGGACCTCCTAGAAACACCGTAGCCATGGCAGGTTGACACCACCCACTACTTCCAATATATCCAGTGTTGCTTTTGCGTACCATCGTCCAGTCACAAAGCCCTGATCCATACAAGATTGTCCAGCTGAACAGGAAGCTGTGTGAGAGGCTTGCGTGTGTAGTCATCACATCTCAATGTTGCTGCGGGAGCATGTTCAGAGTTTGTAACTCCACAGCTAGCTGCAGGCTCAGACGCTTCAGCAACAGAATCAGCAACAGAATCAGCAACAGAATCAGCAAATTTCGTCCATGGTGCAGCCTTATACGTTACCCTGCAGCTGACTGTGATTTGCATTGCTTGTCACTGAAATGCACGGCAGCAGCAACAATACCAGTCACAGCAGCAAGCATTTGACAATGCCATAACTGGTTTGACACGCACCACAGCTTGCGATGTAGCTTTGGAACTTTGCTGTCTTGCCGGTACATACCATACCTTGAGACCTTGCATGCAAACAAGCTTAGCTGTACAGCACTGCATGTCTGCAGCAAGCACAAGCTGTATGTGCCTGTACGGCTATCATCGCTGTGTCATGCCTGATGTGCATGCCTGGGAAGCTGAACTTCGTGTCAGAATCTGTGTCTCTATTGTGTTGTTTGTTGTGTTTACCTCTGCGCACAAGCAGTGCGGCTATCCATCATCCCCCATGTCTGTGTTCCTGCAGGCCTGACATTGTGTTGCCACTCATGGAATATCTGAGAGACCAAAGTGCTGTGGAGGAGTCTGCCACCCTGCTGGTGGCTTGGCTGGACCTGCTGACCGGTATGGCTTCCGGTGAAGAAGGCGCTCGCAATGTCTTCGAGTCTCTGCTCACCTCAAACGCAGGCAAGCATCCGCCCTCACTCATCCTTACTCGTGCGCCTGAAGGCAACCTTCTTGTGTCAATAAAAGGCACAGCACTGTACACTTGTTTCCTTCTCATCGCAGGGAAGGGAAAGATACTATCCTTAAGGGATAGGGTTTACATGTCCTGAGGATACTCTGGGCTGCTGCCTTAGGAGGCTCCCGTTATGATCGCTGAAAAGCATTAACTTTTCTTTTCTTTTGTTTGTCCCGAGGATGGAATGTTTCTGCTTCCTTGGCACTGTGTCCTGTACAGCAAGGCAATCTTCTGCAGCAACAGCTGACCTTCATATTGTTGTTGTCTGCCATCATGCTAGTCAGAAGCAGAACTTGGCATGTACTTCAAAACACAATCCAGTGACAATAGCTTGCATCTGCATGCTTCTATCGGCAACAGTGACCCAGCTTTTGGCTGCAAGTGCTGTTTTACCCAGGCGGGAGTAATGCAGCCACTTCAGATAGCATTTGTGTTCACACCTGCATGCTTCTATTGGCAACAGTAATCCAGCTGTTGACTGCAAGTGCTGATATACCCAGGCAAGATTACTGCAGCCACTTCAGATAGCAGTTCTATTCACACCTGCATGCTTCTACCGGCAACAGTGACCCAGCTGGTGCCTGCAAGTGCTGATATATCCAGGTGGGGATACATCAAAGTAGCCACTTCAGACAGCAGCTCAACCTAGGAGAAGTAAAGCATAAGTGCCCCTAAGCCTGTGTTGGTATGTGGGTGCAGGCAACAGTAATCCAGTGTCTTGGCTGCGTATGCTGATGGCCATGCGGGAGTACTGCAGCCGCTACAGTCAGCAGCCTGATGAAAACCAGGAGGGGCAGCAGCCCCACAAGGACTGCCTGGTGCCGCCTGAAGATGTTGCCGGCCTGTCAGCCTTCCTTGCCTTGTTCAGCCAGGCAAGCTCCTCCCTCTCTTCCCCCCTCCCTCCCTCCCTCCCTCCCTCCCTCCCTCACTCCCTCC
>JAABUP010001683.1_pt1 | contig 45918 bp, 48 predicted proteins | sample 5559201 | NCBI WGS metagenome assembly JAABUP01 (sample SAMN10711887, study PRJNA513373) | rock metagenome | isolation source: Antarctica rocks | place: Antarctica
GTGGGAAACCGCAAGACACCTTCAGGACCAAGCTTAGCAAGCAGAATTGGCGTTGCAAAGGTACGAGATCTCGAGCAACAACAGTCCAGACATACATCTTAGTAACTGGAGCTTGCGACGATTCATGCTGACCACAGCAATCTACATCTAGCGATCCACCTCGACAGCTCCAAAGTCAAAGCCCAACGTAGATGGCACATGGGGCCATGACCTCCACCACATCAACAATCCACATGCTTCTCGTGTTTCACAGTTACCACGAAACAACTCAACTGCTCGCATATCAAGGGACAATCGCCTCTACGCTGCACTACAAACCGACTCAACTTTGAATGGCGCCAACAGCCCAGTGACTGTGCGAGGAGCGGGGAATGGAATTAGCATCCGTGGGCTAGCCGGCCCGTATGTCGTAGTAGGAAGCAATTTTGCGCCGGGAACTACTGCTGCGGACATCGAGTCTGCCATGACGCCAATAGGAGGAGAGATCACAAGCTGCAGAGTCATAACTTCGTCACCTACAGTGATCGCAGAGATGGTTTTCATTGACAAGAGCGGAGCTGAGAACGTGATAGCGACATTCAACAATGAAAAGGTACGCATTGAGATTGATTTGCAGCTGTCATGCCTCTAGTTGTGGCTGATCGATTCTTCAGGCGGATGGCAGAGTACTCCACATATACATGAAGCAAAGTCCACCAACTTCTCTAACACCGCCTGTTCGCACCACACCCACAGGACCGAAACTTCCAAGGCCTGATCTTTTCCGCGCAAAGTCATCCTACGACGGGCAGAGGGAGTTGTCAGATCGAAACAGACGGCGCGCAGAACCGGAGCTCCAAGATGGCAGATATGGCTTCGACTCAAGCGATGACCGGATGGACGTGGCGATGGATGACAGAGTAGACGCCAGAAGAGACGACAGGAGAGATAGCGGAAGAGGTAGGGATTACGGACGAGGCAGAGACGACCGTGGGCTTTACAGTGACGATATGGTACCAAGACCTCGCGGGAGAGGCTTCCGGTGAATCCACACACTCGATGTGGAAGTCGGCCGGCAACCACTTGTGATTTAAGCTTTTCCGCACTACGAGCTTCAACTAGCAAACCATGTAGGCGATCCATCATGTACAATAGCTTTGCTTATAAAACCAGCGAAGGGGTTCAAGGTAGAACTGTCACGCATGGAGAATCCAAAAGCTTTCTTTGAATAGGGCTGTCTTGAAGCTTATATACTACAAGTAGGAATACCACAGTTGCGAATGCAGTTCGCTCGTGAAGCACTGCTCTATCATATTTCCCACAGCCCGACAGCTCTGAAGTCGTCTACGGCAAGGCATATAGACCGCGCTAGCAGTAGAAGCAACTTACAGTCTTCACCAGGGCTGATTCCGCCTCACTTGAAGAACAGCGTTCATAATATCTGGCGCTTGTGTTTCCGAAAATCTGATTGGCATGGCCGCCACAATTCATATATCGTCGTCCGCTGGTGGAGAATGGGACGAAGCCCGCCTGAACGCCGCGCTAGCCCGCCTACAAGAAATGCACATACAAGTGAGGGACCTTTTTCATCCACCGTCCGCGCCGTCAATTCAACCTGGGCTGACATCCGTAATACTCTGTAGCTGCGCGATCTTCGCAGTACAATTCCGTGCATTATCAAACCTATGCTTGACTCCCATAGCTCCCCCGAAGGCCTTTATAACGAGTTCTCCCACTCCGCGATGGCCGCTGCGAAGGACGTGAGGAGCTTTGCGGACCTGATGGATGACGGAGAGAATAAGGCTGTCCTGGAGAGGGCGAAGAAGAGAAGGAGCGAGAGCGAAGACGGAATTACGACGTGGAGGGTTACGGAGCATGAGGACTGGTTGGATCATAAGGACGCGACCTTGGGCGCGCAAGATCATGACGAGGCACAAGATGATGACATGATCGATACGGAGGATACAAACGGTCAAGACAAGGATCCAAGAGTAGTTACGGCCTTATTCAAGGAAGATTACCCGGAAATCATTGCGGATATGGACGAAACCACAAAAGTCATCGAAGTACATCATTGCTCTCCTCCCGGACACGTACGGTTGCTAAATAGTATAGGTTGTCCTTCCTCCACCAGGCCGAATACATTTCACTATCGAAACCAAGCCGGATCCTCAGGGACAGACTACCTTCCAGATATCCTGCAAAGAATCCTCACGTCTGCATGCCGCAATGCTTCGATGCATATCAACTAGACCGCGATCCTATGATCTTCGATATCTGTTGGTATGGTTTGTGCGCATTCGTCCGTTGAGTGCAGCATTGACAGCGAGCAGGAAATGCTCGCCGCTTACAGAGATGTGAAATCTCAGCCTTGTGCTCGGTGCGGTAAGCTGTTGGATGGGCAACCTCAGTTTCCCGTTGTCCGAGAAAGCAAGCGGACAAAGGCTGCCGACGGAAGATTCGAAGAGATTTGGGACGGCTTCCACGAGGCGTGCGCTTAGTGCACATAGAGAGTCCTGTTCGGGTAGATATCATACTAGTCGAGAAAAATTGGATATGGATGGAGCGGTGCTAGTGGAGGCATCCGTTGCCACCGGCCCCAAGCGTCGCGAACTTTGAACGGAGACGGGTCTTTGCGGTCTGCGCTCCATCTCACGTCACTCCAAATGCGCGGATGCCACTCCTCGTACTTCCTTGTCCGGAAATTATAACTCTTCAACATTCGATCCGCCCGGCGTGCCGGAGGCAAGGAATTATCGTTGGAAAACAAATGGGGATCGTACTCCGGCCAGCGAGACCATCGTGATCGTCGTGGTCTCCAGGCTCCGTCGATTCGTCCGACATGCACATCCGGCCCTTTTCCTGTCAATACGTCCGTGAAGGCGCCAAAAGTACCATGACGTCTCCCATCGTTGGGCCAGATCCATCCATTGCGCTTTTTACCCATCTTCTGACCACTAGTTCCAAGGGTTTGCTTTGCTCTTCAAGTGACAAGAGTTAAGAACTAGCTACACTGTGCGTTATCAACAGTCTCACAGATATTGCTGGAAGGCAGGCCTCTTATCAAGTGTTGCCTAGTTTGTGTCTTGTCCAGCAATCATCGCAGTCATCACCTGTAGCTCTTAGCTGGCCAATGCTGTCAGCACGGGCAACGATGTTTGATCAAACAAACGCAAATTGCGCCCTGTTAAATCTCCTCCATACAGCACATGATGGTTCGATTCGCTGTATATGGTCATCAGACACCGCAAACATTACGAGTTCTGTCGCATCTATTATCGCCATCGTTGCGAACTCGAGATGAACCTTGGCGGATGACTGCTGTTGGAGTCTGAGCCGCAATCGTGGATCTACCAAGATTTCGAGCATTCGGGAATCTCGATCCAAATAACGAACTTTTATTGGCTTTCTCCTTACAAACAGCGGTAGGCTGCCGAACATATTGATCTATCGTTCTTCATGGCTCACACCCCACGGCACCATATGATTTATTTTCGACTTCGATTCACCTGCTCAAAACGTGTTGTCGTCATGACACCGCGATGCATTCACCGTACCTGGACTCATGCTTTTCTACCTCGTCTAGCCCCGTATGCAGTCTTATTTATCGCTCTCGGACTATCCTGCCTCAACACGACCGGCAGTCCGAAACCTCATAGCCAGCTCCCTGACTATGCCACAGAGACTTATACGACTATTCCATCGCTCTGGTAGTCCATCAAAAACATCGAGACCTTCTCCAGGTGTCAAGAACGCCGAGCTTGAAGGCAGCTTCCCACGCACCCTTGGAGACCTGCGGTGTTTGCGTCACGCCGTTTTGCCCATCGAAGCCTCGCAAACACCGCCGATGCCGACGGATAGTGTGAGCAGTGCTCGCCTTGTCCCAAGCACTCTACAGGGCTCTTCCTGTCAGAGCGTTGGGACAGATGATGCACATAAGCCCAAGAATATTGAGCAGCATTGCAGTAGCGCTGTGATCGGGTTCGAAGGATCTGAAGAACTGATAATCAGTGGAGAGACCCCTCAAGAACTCGAGAGTTGTGATGATCTTCAAGCAGCCAGCACTGTTAAGGAGCCTTCTCCGCCATACGAAGAGCCACTCGATGATCCTCTGGATGGCGATTTAGTCGCCGCTCTTGCAGGTTTTCTAGCCCGCTTACCTGTGGCCGAACATGAACGGACTCTTAGCTATCCCACCGAGGAGCACCTTGACGCTGAGTATGGTGGTCATGTGCAGAGAACGTATGTCAGTATTGAAGGCTTGATGAAACATTCCGCACATGTGCTTGGCAAAAGATGTTGCAGAGACATTAGTATCATGGGTTAGTCCTTACCTGCTTGGCTCTAATGGGCGAAAAGTTGACAGTATACAAGGCAATGGTACATACAACAAGATATTTGCACTTGCATTTACCGATGGGACTGAAGTGTTAGCTAGAGTGAAGTATGAAAAGACTGAGGCCACCATAGCAGTCATGGAATCAGAGATCGCAACCGTCGCCTTCCTTCGAAAGCATCGTCCAAAGATACCAGTACCTGAGATCTTGTACTGGGACACTAACTGTAAGACGCCCGCTGGAGCTCCCTTCATGCTCATGACAAGGCTTCCGGGGTTCAATGCAGCCAACGATCCTGTTTACGGTCATGTGAAGAGACTACAATCTGCCGCCGCAGGAGATCCTAGAACCACCACACTTCTTCGAAATGTTACAAAACTGGTTGCTGAGCTTGTGCGGCCACTGCCTGTAGGTGATGAGGGCTTGCCGGCTCTGAAGATCGGTCAATTGAGCCTGGCGAAGGACGATTCGAAGTATGTTCAAGGAACTTGCAACCCAGAAACTCCAATTGAGATTGGCCCAGTAGTTTCCACATTCTTCGATCCTCATGAGAGTGTGAGAAGGCACGACGCCGGCCCTTACGACTCGATATGGAGTTTTCTCCAAGCACTGCGCGAACGCTCCGAACGCGAGCTCTACTTCTCAACCATTCCAACAGCAAGGCAAAACCCTTCAAGAAGGACTGATGGAAAATACGTGGTGTCCAACTCTGCGATTGACGACACCGTCGCAGACCTTACAAACATCGCCGCTATTCTAAGCCCTGAAGGTCGAAAGCGAGTATTACCACTCCACCCCAAACACGAAGAACTATGTCTCTGGCACACCGACCTCGGTCTCTGGAACATCCTCATCGATCCAGACACACTCGACATAACCGGCGTTTTGGACTGGGAAGGCGCTATGATCCTCCCACTCGTGTTCGCTGCCGAAACCTCCTTCTCCCTGAACCCTTGGCCGCACCTCACGCCAGCGCCACCGTCACCCGCTCAAACACCACGCATGCACCGACGAGCTCAAGGCAGCGCAAACGTAGCAAGGACTCCTGAAATTGATAAGCCAGACGCACACATCAACTCCCTCAACTCCGAATTCTACGCTCTCGTCAAAGACGTCGACCGCGCACGGCTGCCCGAAGGCACGCAATACACCGAAGAGGACATCAACGAAATCGAACTCACCTGGATGAGGCGTCGGTGGCGGAGCATGTTGGCGGAGGAAGATCCTAGGTTTGGAAGCAAGATCTGGGAAGAGCACAAGAGGTTTTTGGGCATTTGGACGTGTTTGAGACAACATCCGTGGTTTTTGAAGAGGCATCGGGAGTGGCTTCGGGGGTTGGCCGAGGAAGCGATGGGTTAAGCCCGAAACGATAGACTGTGATTTTGTTAGAGGTTGCACAATGGCGTGTGTCTAAACCTTTGCGTCTTCGGAATAGCAATGGCATCACCATCAAGCTATAGTACAGGGCATCTTACACCCAAACAAACACTTCTCACCTTCGCCACCCATCTTCCCCTGTAGCACAACCCTCACACCCTCGTACCGATTCCCATTCACAGCAATCTCCCACGCCATCCACCGCTGGCTGGTCCACGCCTGCACCCAGCGACAACCCCATCATCTCCACAGCCCTTGCGCCATCCCTCACCACTTCACACCCACAGACATCCACACCAATATACACCGTCAGCCACCACTGGTCTCCACCACCTTCATCATCTCCACCCTCATCATCTCCACCTCCGTATCCTCCACCTCCACCTCCGTATCCTCCACCAACAATCCACCCACGCTCTCGTTCTCAGCCGCCATTTCAGCAAGCTACCTCTCGGCAACACCGTTCCTTCCCACTTCCCACCACAACTATATCTTCCATCTATTATCGTCTGGCGTCTATCTGGCTTTCCGACGTAAATAAACAATCACCCCTCGGGGGGGTTTTTTTTCTTTTTTTTTTCTTCTCCTCAAACCACAATGGCTTTCGACCCATCCTCACCCTCTTTCGATTGGAAGGACCCTTGAATTCGCTTCTTGCTGTTCTTGATGGCGCGTTTAGACTCGGCGACCGTGGAATTGTGCTTCTACGATGGTTCCGTTGCTGACGCTGCGCCGGCATCCTTTCTGCATGTCACTCGGTAATATCCATCATCGATCGAAACTCTTCTAAGATGTTCCGTGACATCGAAGGCTCTCCAGACGACCGGAGGATCCTCGATGGTCCAGGCAGTGCCCAAGATGCATGCATCATCAGGGGCTGTCTGGAATACGTGATGCGAGAAATCGACGATGATCGAAGCAATTTACACAGACGAGATAAGATAAGATAAGATGATGCACTGGAGGTTGCCGGTGCTGCAGATAAGGTAGTCTCCATCGACAAGCTCCATGCAAAGGTCTTGTTGAGGGTTATTATAACAGATCGGACCTCCCTTTCCGCCTACGACGGGCCCGAATGAGATTATCGCCGTTGCTGCCGCGGTCAGCAGCCGTCACTTGTTTGTGATGTCGCAGAGATTGACCGAAATCTCTTCTTCGACATGGACATCGGAAATCATGATCCATGTCAGAGTCATCTTCAGCTTTCTCGTGCTCCTTCAGAGTCTGTCTTGCCCCTCTTGTAAAATTGTGACAAGCCATCACTGTTTGTGATGGCCAACTTTTTCGCGGTTCTGGCGTAGGTCCACTTGTTGACGCCTCGGTACTTCACCACTTGTTACTCTATGCTAGGGCCGTATCGCCTCTTCAGATATCTCAGGAAAAGTTTGTAGGATACATGCCTCTTCAGCGCTGTGTGGCTTGGTATGATTCGTGGAGTTGCCCAAGGCGCTCATACTTCCAAGTTGGCCCTGTATCCTTCGGGAGAGATGGGTTGGGGGCATCAGGTTTCAGTTTCAAAGGATAGCCGCCTCGAGACTGAGGGTGGCCACGACGATGACGCGATGAGCCATGGTGTTGAGCGTTGCCGTGATGTTGTGCTTGTGAGTCGAACATAATCGCTTGCTAAGGCAGTATTTAAAAAGGTTCGGAGGCGCTGTGATGTCCTGAACGCCTCCAGAAGACCGAAAGATATAGTCCATGGGTAAGAATAGTAAACTAAAGACACCGACTGAGGGTCTCACCAGTAGGCGCTGAAGCTGCCCACAACGATCAGGGGTTGAGATAGCACCGCGCGAGGACGCATCGAACACCGCACTGTGGACTGAGCTGAAATCGATCCATTGGGAGAGGAGGGAAACTGACATGGGACCCTGAGTGTTGCAGAGAAGGAGTTCCGCACTGGCAATGTTGAGGGTAGAACCTGAGTTTCCTGGAGGCTGTGAAGGCATCCGGTAGGCCCAAAGTTCTCAAGAATTGATCTCCGAGTAGGTCGCTGTCAGGTAGGATGTGCAAGGGCAATCCGACTCTGGTCGCGGTTTGGGCACCTTAAGACTTTTATCCCGGGTCTATTGGATTCGCTTGCGACGAGCTTTGTCTGGTCTCTTGTCTCTTCTTTTGGCTTTGGCGGTCTAATGGAGGTCTCCGTGTAGTTGATCACGAACTTGATCAAGTAGTCAGTGCTGTAATCCCTCAAACAGTCCTTGCTGTGGCTCCTCGAGCAGTCCGTCGCTGCAATCCCGGTCTGTCTGCGAACTCCAACGTTACCTACTTCGTGTACGTTTGGAGTTCCTCCTGGTTATGCACCCTCCTCCCATTCTGCCTATCGATAATCTCCATGTCGTTGAAGAAGGTGACGATGTGCCGTTGCCTTCAACATAAGCGCGGCGGTTTAGATTCCGAGCCATGGGTGGATATCGGGAGAGCCCCATGCCGCTAGAACTGCGATTGCGATTGGGGATGTAAAATCCGACGCTAGAGGACATGGTAAGAAGATGTCGAGAAAAACGTGCTCCCAGAGGCAACGAGCAAGATACGGAGCCGTGCAGGGAGTGCGTGTGCTTGTTAGTGGTGGTGATGGGCGGTAGTCGGGTGGGCTTGTTGTCGTACCCGAACCCATCAGGGAGATGATCGTTTGCCCTGAGTGTCATTCGGAAAGCTCAGAATGCAGGAGGAGAAGACCTTACTCTAACCAGACTCAACTGCGGGACGGGACAAGAGGGTAAGATCTGCCAACTCTTATTTCTATTCCCGCGGTCAAACTTAATGCGTCCCGAACCCCACAGCTTGTTCTGTTCTCCTCGACTCTTCCAGGTCTACTCATGCATTATGCCTGGCTTGCCTCACGGTAGAGAACTGCAGGAAGAAAATCCTGAGACGTTCGACATTGAAGTGCCAAAACAAACCCATCGTCGAACGTCTTAGGGCTCTGGAGTGTTCTTGACACGTCGACTTCCTCGCTGTAGTCGTGACACGCTACTCGAGGAAAGGTGGTTGCAACGTAGTCCTGCAGAATCGATGGGTGCTGGCGAGCAGCATGCTACGATGCGAACCTAGATGATCAGCGAGTAATCTCTCAGCTAAGTGATGAGTGCTGATGGAAGCTTCTGCGCTCAGTCGCAAGTCATTGGAGGACATGATGCCTGATCATAAGATGATAATGCGGGGCTCAATCTCTGGAATCTCGGAGAGCGTGATACGGCGAAGCGGTAGTGCGGGTGAATTGAATGGACTCGGCCGTGATATCCGTCCGGAGGATTGAAATGAGCATATCAATACATCACGGCGAACGAGCTGCTTTAGACAACATGCTTTACAGAAGTGAAAATGAGCTGACAGAGATAGTCCGACAGAAGTTCACAAAGGCCTCGCAGAGCAAGACCCATCCCACAAAGTCTATAAACGTGAAATCCACCTCGAATGTTCTCCACTTCTTACATGATACGAGTCCACGTGAGAAACGCTCCGAAACTGTCAGCATGATGCCTTGCCACTTGTGAAGTGCATAATGGCCTCCGGTTCCATACTCCTTGCAAATTGACACACTGCGTCGTAATCGTAACTTCTCCTAGATTTCTTGTATTTTTCCAAGGCGACGATCATGCGCTACGACACACTGCCGTCCATACGATATGGTAACGATGTCATGCCCCCAGACCCAAGAGTTGGGTGTGGATTAGCACTTCCTGCGTAGACATTCCGATTGTTATGCAGGTGTTGCTGCCACCGAGTATCGGACTCGTAACAAAGTGTAGTCCGTGCAACATGTTGCTCCACTCCAGGTATCCAGTCCTGCGCAAGCGGCTCTCGGGTTTCGTACAACGTGGTAGAAGGTGCATTGATTGACTCACTTTGATACGGCGCATCTAGTCGAGTCAAATGGCGATCGTGGTGCGACCACGGTGTCTCATTCTGGAAATTTGCTGGAAGTGATGCCGGATGACTCGATAGATGTTGTCGGAGTCCACGGTGAGACGGAAGCTGTGAGACGGAAGGATGCTCCATCAAAGTAGAATCGGCTCGGGCCGAGGTGGAGAGAGGAATATCTTGGACGCTTCCATCTAGATGTGATTCAGCAACAATTGTCTGAAACAGTAACGATTGACCTACTGAGATATCCTACACCATAAGGCGTTCTACTACTTTCCGTATCACTCCGCGGCTGGTGCTTCATATTGTATGCCGAGGAACTGGTCGGCTGAAACTCACCGTAACCTTCAGCACTTTGTGTGTACGCCAAGCTTGACCGAAATGGGGATGCTAACATCTCTCCTCGTGGTCTGGTTTTCACTTCATGCAGTTGCGGTGGTGTTGTATGAGTGTGATAGGAATAAGCCGCCGAAAAGTGGTTGGCCCGGATGAACGGACTCACACTGTCTGGACTGGTGGTGTCCGAATTAGGGAATGCACTGAAATAGGATCTGTCACTCGTCGTTGATATCGGCGATAGGCCGTCTGAAGCTGAGCACGACCCCGGCGGAGTGAAGAAATTACTGAAGGTTGAGCCCACACTAACAGGAGATATGATGTTATCATCCTGGCTCTGGAGGCTTAATGCATCGAACATGGATGGTCCAATTATCTCATTATCCGTAAACGTGTGTGAGCCCGGAGCCCCTGTTGGACTGCCACTGCTTTGGCTTCCGTTCGAGAAAGGATGGAGAGCATCGGTCATATCGAAGTCATCCGGAAGAGCTCTCGATCTCGTTGTTCGGTCACGGTCATCGCTCGTCAGTCGTTTGAGCTTTGCTCTCCTACATCAGGTGAGCTCAGCATATTAAGGGAAGTAAATTCTCCGTGGGGCTTGGCACCTGTTCTGAAACCACACTTGCACCTGGCGAGGACTCAAACCCGGAATCTCCCTAGAAAGTCTCTCACGTTGCGCCACATCCGGATGGGCCTGACGGGCAAATTCGCTCATAAGATAACGTGTTTGACTGTGCGTCAGCCTGTCGAAAACAAGGTTAGCGATTACGTTTTCAAACTTCAATGGCCTTACCGAAATCGATTCGTTTTTCGCTTATCTACACGACCTTCCCAGGCGGTCTTCGTCGATGCACCGTCTGCTATCCCCTCAAGCTCTGCCCTACTTTGGGTCATCTCCTCTTCCCACTCGGCCTGCTCGTCTTGCTCTGCTTCTGCCGGACCTGGGAGAAGCCTAGGCATAGCGCTTCCTGCCCCTGATGCGCCAGCTGCGGTGAAATTGGGGTAGTTCGAGTGGAGCGCCTCTACCTTCGTCTGAGAGAGGAGTGCCAGTGAATTGCGGTCTGTAGTCATCGGTTGAGCCAGTAGATTTATGGAGCTTTCATGATGTCTAGACAAGGAGCTGGAGGGACCGGACCTGCCGCGATAGCTCCTGGGGGTCTTAAGAAACGGCTGGCTTTCCATGCTGAACATCTCTTCGCCGCTGGCGCTGGTGGCTATGGGCGGTTCTGCAACATGGCCAGGATAGGGGAATAAGGGCTGGTATGACGATTGATGACCTTGGCAATCGGCTCCAGGCGAAGCGGATGCGAAAGCTGACATGTGTGGTAACATCGACAGAGAAAACCCAATGATGCTGCAAGCTGTCGATTGACCATGAGAGACGGCCGAAGACTAGATCCCCTATGTCACTTTTCTTCTAGGTAGGTACAATCTAGCGGTGGCGCCGTAGATCTTGAACGTGGGTCTCTAGGCCGGTTATTCAGGTAGCTCGATACATAAAGAAAGGGCCTTACAGAAGAAATTTATACCTGCACTGATGGTGACTGTATTTGGTAGATCCAAGTTCAGGAGAAGAGGCTTGGCCACAACAAGATGCTTGAACAGATCTTTGAACGCGCCACCGCCATGCCTGGTAAGAAGTCTGAAGTCCAAAGCCGAGAGCCCGTATGAGAGAACCAAATCGGGTGTGCTGATATCGACCTTCTTTGGCCCTGATTATGACGTGACTAGAGAATGTTTCGTTTAAGTTAGCATATATTGGATAGAAACCCCACATGCTCCCATGGTTGACAGGCCTAACAAGCCCCGAAGATGTGAGTGAACGCACCCACAAGACGTACACGGCTGAAAGTAAGATCGGTCACAAGGCTCTGTGACTGCTAGGGTGGCGCCTGGAGTTGCTCATGACTTGCAGTGAGGCACAGATCCCTATGAACGGGATTATCGATCACTGACAGGGAAGGTAGATGCTCGTAAATTAATATCAGCGAATCACAGGGATAAGCGGTACAGATCCATGCCCCGAAGAGTTCGAATGAGTCAAACTATGTCAGAGTCGCTCGCACGGTACGAGCTTTGGGCCGGAAGTAATGGTTCGAACAAGAGGCTCGCTGAAAGGATGGCAGCATCAGGAGGATAAGTAGCTCGTAATCATCGTTGAAATGACCGACACCAACGCAGCGTTTCACACCCCAAGTCTGCACCTGAGATAGCCGGTTGTAGCTATCCGCCAACGGTCGACCTCGAGCACGAATTAAATTTCGACCCAGGACTCGGATGGCAATGAAGGGCGAATGGAAGTAAAGAACGCAGCGAGCGGTGTAGGCGGAGAGGGTCTATGACTTGCCGAAACGCCGATGCAGACCCATGACGGCGGCGATCGACACCAGCCAGTTGTCGCTCCTTGCACTCCTGTGGAGTTTAGAATGGTGTGCCAAGACTACGGAGTGGTGCGGGGGTAAACAAGTCTAGGACTGCTCCCAGCACAAGCAAGTCTTGATGTTTGAGTCTAACACACTCTCACTACCTAGCTCTTTTAGGCCGAACAAGTCTCCACTTTTAAGTCTGACACAACCTCATCACAATGCCAAAGAGCCAAATCTCGGCTACAATGGCATACTTGTACTCAACCGGGATGGGTCTTGTTCATTGTATCCTTGACATTGTCCATGACAGACCCTGCTTGGCGTCAATGCAGGTGCGTTGGATGACAGCCAGCATGCCGCGCTAGACTTTCTCCCTGTCCCGGCAGTAGTTTGCGCGATACGTCTTCTGGACTGAAGACATCCGTTCAAGGCTGAGCGGGCCGCTCCGGCATTCCCTTTAACAGTGTCAGGTAAAGCGTCCAGCAATGGCCTAGGCTGATATCTCCAGGAGGTCGAAAGATCTCTGCGACAAGCGCCACACACAGCTTTGGGCCAATCGAAGCGTGCTTGTACCATGTCGGCAACCGCGTTTCTAGTCTCGCCAGTATGAAGGGACCTCGGAGATTTCTTTGTACAAGTTGCAAACCAGAGATAGTAGTCCATGACAACATGCAGCAAAGGGAGTCCATTGAAGCGTCCAGATGCAGAAATTAGGAGAGTTCAATAATCGACGACAAGGATCCGGGGGGGCGTGTTTGCTAAGAATGGCCGCGACCAAGCCCCTTTGCTAAGGTACCGAACAGCCTCCCCCCCAGCTTAGTGGAGCGTCGAGATGAACATTGTATCTGATTGCTATGTCCCTGGTCCCTGCAGCCTGCACAGGGAACTTCCACGACCAAGAGCATTGGTTGATTCATCAGTTATGGAGACGATGTTAGTTTCCACTTCAGTAACTTCGCTGTCAGCCTAGGTGTGAGTACGGCAGCCCATGCACTGATGGTGATGAAGCAGGATATGTCCGGAATGGTCGCTCTTGGGTCTTGACAGCCCGAACGATATTCTAGATGAGCAAGCGGTCGTTGCTGGCGGCAACTCCCCTGGGGAGACTCGTTGGAATCCGAAGTGGTTTGGCGGCAGCGTTAGTGGGTCTCTCGAGCCAGGATTCTCTGCACTCTACTCGTACCTTACCTAAGGGAGCGCGCCTTAGCCCACTTCGTACTACTGAAACATCGCTTGGTGTCATTTAAAGACCGAGGGGGCCCACGAAAGCCCTGCAATCTCGCTCGTGGGGAAGAAGCTACCTCTTCTGGGACTTTACAGATCTCGAAGTCTCGATTGCGGTCCGGCGAGGAAAGTTGATGCACATCTCGATGGCAGCTGCTAGCTTGCGTTGCTTCCCCATGGTCACTTGCCGGCGGCCTCTTACCTTGCCGCTTTCACGGGTGCAAACGTCCGGATCCTGCAAGCTATTTCAAATCTCCACAACGACGTCGCCTAATCATTCTCGACGAGGGCGCCATCGACAGTGGTGTCGTTGATGTGTAAACAGATGTCGTCGAAATAAACCATTGACAAGACCCGCCTTCCCTGATGCGCCACATTAATCGACGAAAGAGAACGTCAATGGTTCTCGTTTTGAGTGTCGTTAATAATGATGGGTTTCTGGATTGGAAGATGGATCGGATTTGTAGCAGTCCTTAGAGTTTGCAGGCTTAGGGTGATAATGCAATCCTTTTGCAGATGTTGTGCAGTATCTCCAGTCTTCGCATAGCCACATGTAAAACCAAGTAAAGAGCTGGTCTACTGAGTCTGATGTCATTCTACAGCGGCGTCTATTCTCGCGCCCGGTTCTGATGCACTGGTGGCCTTCAAAGCTGCCTGTGTCGAAGACTCAACAAGTGACACATCCAATCTCACGCTTGGAGAGTCCTTCGAGTTCTCATCCCTAGCGTTCTCCGTCTCACCCTCTGGCTTGAACAATGCCTGCAGGTTATTGCCATCATCTATCTTATCAAATAAGTTCAGCTTGCTCTTGGACGCTATACGCAATGTCCGCCACAGCTTGCTCGCTCTTGCATTCGTTGACAGTTGCTTATCTTCCTCGGTCTTTCCCATTTGAATGTCGAATTCGTCCTCCTCAATTGCCCTCTGAAAGGACTCCGCAGTAGGAACCGTGTACCTGCACGATGTCAGTGTGGGCTCATGATGACTATTGCTGCAAGCTTGCCTGTCTGGGTCCTTCAACCTCTCTAACCCGTTCAGATTTTCCGCGTCCGACAGGAAGCTGATATCCAGTGACCCTAGTGGTATTGCCCGTAATCTCTTACCAGCGGAGGCCTTCTGCGCGCCTTGCCTGGCATCCAAGAAATCTTGGGCCGATACCGGGGGTCGCTCAATTGGGGGGCAATTTTCGGCTTTCCAACGCACCCAATTCTTGTCCCGTGAAAGGACCGTGTCCACCATACGATAGTAGAATTTGCCCTCGGGTCCCTGTTGCAAATACGCAGCAATTACCGATTTCACATGGTAGGCCCATTTCGTCTGGCGGGACTATTAGCATCGCTTAGGTCGGGATTGAGAGAAGTGATGCCTACATCTTCATCGCTGAGAGTATAGCCATAGAGTACAGATTTGTTGGTCAGGTCAGCTAGCTTGCTTTTTGCCTTGGGCGTAAGAGAAAGGAGAAAGTCAACAAGAATCAGAGCCTGTACGAGTATGTGTCGACGGAACGCCATGTCGCTGACCTAAGCTTTCATGAGCAGGGACCTCAAGGGTCATGTTCAAACGAGGAAGTGACGCACCTCAAGTTCAAATAAATCCCTGCTGGTCAGATACTTGGGGTTAAAATTACTGGCGAGATCTTCGCCGCGCTCTCCTCGTTTTCGCTTTGTCCCTCTGCGATCTTCGGAAACCTTTGCTATGCCACGACTGTCGAGTTCACTTTGGACCTCCTTGAATTTAGTGATGGTGGATTCCAGACCCTTCTTGAAAGATTCAAACCTTGCCGACTCGAACAAGCGTGAGGGGTTCGAGAAGTCCTGCTGAAGGGTCCAGAACATTGGGTAGATACTGTCCATATCTAGGGGCATGTCGACGGCCGCCTTGGCATCAAATGTGACGCTCTTTGCCGCCTTCGTTGCCTGGTCCAATTCGGTGAGGGCGCCACTCGCTGAATCCTGTACTGCGGATAACTGGGCCTTCGCTGCGTCCGGTACTTGCTCATCCTTGGCCTCATAGTCAATCTCCATGTCCTGAACCGCATTCTCCGGCGTCTTAGCAAGCTCATCGAATGTAGTCACGTTCTCGACATGATATTCTCCTCGAAGATTGACTGAGCTCTTGTCTCCAAGTGGAAAACTCTGGAACAAGAATATGAAAACACGGCCGCAGAAGACGGTGTCCTCGGCACGGGATAGGCGTCGGAGTAGTTCGTTACAAGATCGCAAGATGATGAGATTCTTCTGCTTGAAGTGTTTCTGCATGACAAAGCCGTCAAGATGCTGGACGGTGAGAAGTCGTCCAGTTGAGAGTAAGATCTTACCGCAGTGATACGTTCTCTTCGAGACTCCAAATAATCAAATACCTTCCTGCAACCGTCAATTGTTTGGCTGTCCAGAAGTTCTTCGATGAGCCAGAAGATGAGTCCCGGCTCGCACTGTTCTGATTCGCGCTTAGCTTCGCTGAGGAATATTTGATTGAGAAAGCGTACCATTGTCGGAGAAGATCGATATAATGTCAAGCAGGTTCCATATTCGAATGAAGGAAGGATCATTTATGGTGGTCGACGCCTACGCAAGCATTAGAAACGACGAGCAAACAGCCTTCTGAGGACCAACCAATAGGTCGTAAAATATGTTCCTGAACCCTGTTTCAATTGCAGCATAATGCGCTTGTCTACCATGTTCTTTCTGAGCTTGACTCTGGGATACTTCGTGGTCGATGCTTCCGACCCGTTCAATCTGGCCTTCGAAATCGCTAATTGTCAGGGCTGGCTCGATGCTGTGTGTGGTTCTGATGTTGCGCGCAGTTTCTAAGATATTTTCCAGTGCAGAAGTAAATAACCGCACTGATACAACATCGTTGCTGGACATCGTCACAGGTCGCGTTGTGTGCCACAACTTGTCCCTAAGGTAGCTGAGTATGATCCAAGGGTGCTCCGTCACTTTCGTATTTAAGGTTGATGCGGCTCAGCGGGAGCTAAAGTAGCGTTGGTCGGAAATGTCAACGCCCATTTTCGGCGCAATGATCGAGCGCTCAGAGACGAACCTGCATGTATTGTAATCGCGATCGAGTTCGAAGCCCAGCAGAGCAGGACAGATGGCTCTTGGGCCTGACCCTGACGCCAGACCTACGGATGGCGGTCGTCCGGGTGTTGCTTATGATGACGGGGTCGATCATTGGACGCAGATCGCCAACGAGCATTGGCCCAAAAGTTCAAGAAGCAAGAAGGTCAAGCCAGATATTATTAAGAGAGATATCTGGGATGTCCTGGAGAAGGAGAACTTTCAGTCAAAGTCGCTGCTAGCGCTAGAGAATCTGCAGCTTCTGGAGCAGTACGCTCACCCCAAGAAGGATTTGATGAGTCCGTACACTAATATTTACCAGCTATCTATGGCCTGCTTACAACGAAAGCTCCTCGAATCATCATGTCATTCTCGTCGCAATAATGGTCTATGTCAAGCATTGGGGGAATCTACCAATTTGGGGTACTTGTTGCTTCTCTGCTGGCAAAGTGTTTCTGGACTGACCACCTCCCTAGAAATCTTCGCCGATAGACCTAGTGACTTTTCCTCCCTGTTCCGTCGCATCCTTTCCATGACTCTTGATAGTTCTCTACAGACACCCTTACGGACCTATCTACTGTCTTTTATCATTAGCGCTTTCCAGTCTCTCGACAGTGGGTTGGTGCGGAAGGAATGTGCTCCACTGGTATCCATCGCGATCTGGCACAACCTTGCAAGTGATGCGATTAGGGACCACAAGCTTGAGAGGCATGGACAATTGAAAAGAGCGTGGCGTGCCGCTGCAAAACGATACGATGCTGCTGACGAACCAACGAAGGCCAAGCTGCGTTTCGAGCGTTCGTGGCTTTACTCATTAGTACTGGACTTCTTTGCTATGCTGTACGACTCCACTGAACAAGGAGCCGGTTAGTCGCACGTAATCTCACCTTCGAGACCTAGCTGATCATAGATTGGTCAGATAACCTCTTGTACTGTGAACGGTTCATCGAATTTCTCACGGATCTCGAAAGTCAATTGCCAACAAGACGATATGTCAACACTCTTCTACTTGATTTGAACCTCTTACCTATCATCCGGCTGTCTCCAATGTTCAACGACGAAGATAATGGCCAGCTGCGAGACTTATACAATCTCCTCCTACATTTCGTGTACTTCCCCATTGACGATAATACTGGCGCTCAGTACAGTCGTGAGGAATCGTACGAAGCACATTGTAGAAACCTGGCGCGGTTGCAAAAAACAGCGCTGAAGCACTTCAAAGCTAAGCTCACTATCCTGGCGCTATCGAATTACGCGGCCATCGACAAACGCACTGAGCTGGAAGGTTATCTGGCCGCACTGACGGATCTAGAGTTGAATGAATTATGCGCCCATCTCGAGCTACGCACCAGTTATCCTAAATCGACAAAAGTGGTAACAGATCGCCAGCTTCTAATCGAAGTCCTCCTCTGCACTCATGAGCGGCGCAGCACCTTCCAAGAAGTCGTAGGAGAAATGAACATCTTACCGACCGAGGTGGGAACCCTAATCTCAGAGTGTCTCCGGCGCATTTCAAGCTGACGTAGTGGCAGAACACTTTATTCGAGCCGACCCTATTGCGGAATGAAATGTATAATGGGTCGAGACCATTAGCTATTCCAAAGCTAAACCTCCAATATCTAAGTGTGGGAGACTTCCTGTGGCGCTCCTTCATTCTGCATCGTTGCGAATCCTTCTTTGAGATAAGGAAAGATATCGAAGATGCGTTGAACCGCCTACAGCCCAGAACAAGTCAGCCAGCAGGGTCGACTAGGTTTGATGGATTCTCAAAGATGGCGTTGCCAATCTCAAAGCCTGTGTAAGTCCGTATGTTGATTGATCTCAGCAAATTACTGAGAAGTCTTACAGCATACTGGAGACTGCGCCGCCAAAAGTGGGAGAAGATATACCCGCTTTCGTGCGTGCCGAGATTGTGTTGGATGTCAGCCGACTCAATGAAGGTGTCAGGCGAGATTGGGACTCCTTACGCCGGGACGACGTTATATTTCTGATGGCTGTGCGAACAGTTGATGAGTCTTTAAACTTAACGAATGGACACGGTATACAAGGTGTTGCGCGAGAGCTTGGACTAAACCATCTGCGATCCGCGACGGTTGTACAGGTGCTCGATGAGAATAGTCGCTCCTTAAGGGAAACAGCAGGCGCGCAGACGAACGGTCTTTCATACAGACCTCGTCTTCGAAGACTTGTGGTCAGCTTAGACACGTTGATGTATAAAGCGGACAGTGATAAGGCAGCAAAAGGGAAGCCTGACGTGTACGAAGCGATGAACGTGGTTGTGCGCCGCAAGGGAAGGGAAAACAACTTCAAGCCTATCCTTGAGTCGATCCAGACTTTGACATTATCTGACGTTTCCCTACCGTCCTGGCTGCAAGAAGTATTTCTGGGTTATGGTGATCCTTCCAGTGCCAATTACACTCGGTTGCCCGATCGTCTCAAGGCTATTGATTTTCGCGATACTTTCCTAAGCTGGCAGCATCTGGTGGAAAGTCTGCCGGGCAAGGTATGGCAGTATACACGAGTGTCCCGAAACATACTAAAAGTTTTTCAGACAATTCTGCCCAGCAACGACGCTGAATCGAGTTTTGGACCACCATATGTTCTGGAGACCATGCCAAAGATTACACAGCCGCTTGCCCCCAAGCCGTCAAAGAAGCGGCGGCGTGACGAAGTAGAACCGATGCAGCAAGTTGGTGAGGCTATGAGAGTATCTACATATAAACCTCGGAACACGGGCCCCTACCCGACGGATACGCCAAAGACCAATCAGATCCGCTTTACTCCAGCACAAATAGAGGCTATAACATCAGGATCTCAACCTGGCCTCACGGTCATCGTCGGCCCTCCGGGCACAGGAAAGACGGACGTTGCAACGCAAATCATCAACAACGTATATCACAATTTCCCCGAACAGCGCACCTTACTTGTAGCACACAGCAATCAAGCATTGAATCAACTATTTCAGAAGATCATTGCTCTCGACATTGACGAAAGGCATCTTCTACGCTTAGGGCACGGTGAAGAAGATCTCGAAACCGCTGCAAGCTACAGCAAGCATGGCCGAGTTGAGTCTTTCCTAGAAAACCGAGCGCAATACTTGGCTGAAGTCGATCGCTTGGTTGCCAACTTTGGGGCACCCGGTGCCCACGGCAACTCATGCGAGACTGCTGGATACTTCAATTCTGTTTACGTGAAGCCAGCCTGGACCAAGTACTGGGCTATCGTTTTGTCATCAGAAGCTACTGCGATGGATGCCGTCGATGCGTTCCCCTTCCACAACTACTTCCACGACGCACCACAACCTCTATTTCCTTCAGACGGGTCAAAGGAACAGATACTAGATGTCGCAACCGGTTGTCAGCGGCATGTTGAAAAGATTTTCTCCGAACTTGAAGACATCCGCCCATTCGAGATCCTTCGAACGTCAAAGGACAAAGCCAATTACCTTCTCATCAAGGAGGCGCGTATCGTCGCCATGACCTCGACACACGCCGCGATGCGCCGGCAGGAGATAGCCGGCCTTGGTTTTCACTATGACAATGTGGTGATGGAAGAGGCAGCTCAAATCACTGAGATTGAGAACTTCATCCCCTTGGCTTTACAGAACCCTAAAAATGGCGAGCTTCCGTTACAGAGAGTAGTTCTTTGCGGTGATCACTTACAGAATTCGCCGATTGTTCAGAACCTTGCATTTCGTCAATATGCGAACCTGGAGCAAAGCTTGTTCCTGAGACTGGTAAGACTGGGTGTACCCACGATAAACCTGGATCAGCAAGGGCGAGCCCGCCCTACCATTGCAGAGCTATACAAGTGGCGGTACAAGCAGCTTGGAAATCTACCGGCTGTGGAGAATGGCCTAGAGTTCAAGCAAGCCAACTCCGGGTTCCGCTACGATTACCAACTCGTCAACGTGCCAGATTACAAGGGTGTTGGAGAGATGGAGCCAACTCCGCACTTCATCCAGAATCTTGGCGAAGCCGAATACGCTGTGGCGATTTACCAGTATATGCGGTTATTGGGATACCCAGCGTCAAAAGTTTCAATCTTGACGACCTATGCCGCTCAAAGGTCCTTGATCAGAGACGTTCTAAACCACAGATGCGCGAGGAACCGGCTTTTCGGTTTACCTAGGATTGTCACGACGGTGGATAAGTATCAGGGAGAGCAGAACGACTGTAAGATCTATCCGTCCTTCTAGTGATGCAAATGCTTATCAAATGTTCAGATGTCATTCTCTCCTTGACGCGGACAAGGCGCGTAGGCTATCTTCGGGATATTCGCCGTCTGACAGTAGCTCTTTCCCGAGCACGACTAGGACTGTATATACTTGGCCGGAGAGAAGTATTCGAATCCTGTTATGAGCTGAGAGAAGCTTTTGGTCGATTGTTGAAGCGGCCCGATAGGTTGACACTTATTACTGGAGAGACGTTCCCAACACAGAGATTACTGGACGATGAAGTGGATGGTACGGAGATGGAAGGGTTGGAGCATCTCGGGCAATATGTTTACGAGATGACCCAGGCGAAGATTGCAGTCCTCAAGGCAGAGAGCGGCGGGCAAGGCGTCATGCAAACAATCGTGGAGGATCTTGAGATGGGCGAAGCAGACGTAGATGAAGTTGATCACACCGAGCTGGGAAATATAGAGTAGATTTCTGAGTGAGCAACTCAAATAGTCATTGTGGTTGGATGCAATCTCCTCGGATTCTAGCCGTCTCAGGACGGCTTTTCGGAGACAATTCCTCTACAATGTTGTTTGGATCTTTCCATGCAAGAGCAACATATCTGTAGGGCAGTCAGCAGGAGATCATTAACAACCCGTGTGGGTTTGCAGCTGCGTTTACTTCGTGTGACTCCCCCTTGCTACCAACTCGTCTTTGCTGTTCGTGAACTTTATAGATGTGTATGCCAACGTTTTGCCAACTATCCGTTATCTAGGTCAACAACGACCTAGAGCCGTGTTGCGAAATATATCTGGATACGTACATTTATCACAGTTCACCTCCTAGAGATACATTAGTTTCGATGATGCGGTCATAGGAAATGCGAATAATACATACAGCACGTATTGTGTCTCCTATCTTGCCACCGGCGTTCAAATATGTCACTAGAAGAAGTATCAGGTCAAGCATGTTGTACCTATGAGCTTATTAAGTCGAGTACTTACCGCTTAGATCCGTCGACACCCCCGTTGCAAACAAGCCTCTTGATGCCACCGCAAGTGAACCGCCAAGGTCGACTGCACTCGTCTTAGCTTGACAGCCGTATGCAGAGTAGAGTACACACAGTATGTGTACACGCACCCATGCTTGCGATCGTGCCGCCATGGAGTATACCAAGCCGATTCTGTTCTCGAATGAAAATCAATCAGGGGCAACTCTCATAGATTGCCTGCCCATGCATCCTTTTGTGGAAGAGAAGAGAAAGGGGCCACGGACCGTGTGCTCTTTCTGTATGTCAAGTTCGAATTTCACAGTTCCTGGCCTGGCGCTTGTCACTCGCAGCTAGAAGACTGTGAGCTATGTGTCCATGGCAGCGTTGTTTGAAGCTGGAGAAACAAAAAACAAAGCCCTTAGCTCTTGAAGTAGCAAAACGATCTTACTGACATTGTCTAAGAGTCTGCAAACCCGGAGGAAATGCATCAGCAAAAATGTGTTATATTCGATCTTTCAACAAAGGTTGTAGAAGCCTGTACCTCGGCTCCAAACCCGAGTTTGCCCTGAATGATTCCCATACCTGATATATGTGAAATTAGCTACTTCTGCTTTAAGAATTGATGAGTGGCCATCCGCACCGATCTGACGAATTTTAGAGCTGGCATACTCCGCGCTGTTCGAATTAACTTTTTGAAAACTTCTAAAAAACTCGTCGACCACAGCTTGTAAAAAGGAGCAAATCCTGGTCTTGTTGTCACCGGAGGTCGAGCGTAAGGCGGCGCTGGATGATGTTGATCCGCCGCCAATTTATCGTGATGGCTCTTAAGTATTCGTACCGCTCGCTCGAACGACGGATTAGATTTTAGGAGCAGCATGTTGTCAACAATGATCGAGAGATAACACAGGCTTCACCGAAGAGGAATATCGACCAACAAGATGTCGGTGTCTTCTCTTCGATCTTTCGAGTACCTGGAGTCACTTCCAGGTACGGTCTTCAACAAACTGTACCAACAGCCTTCGACAGCCCTTGCCATCTTCCGACGAATGCTACCACATCTTGGTATGCTGCGAATACAGGAAACACCCAGAGTACTTGAAGCTGACATGGAGTACAAGCCAAAAGCTTTGTGATGGCTATGCTTTACATTACCCACCCACTCGCGGTGACTGATCTGGAGACCTGGGTGCGGCCTGACAGCAAGCGGTGAGCCATTCTGTTGCTTTTCGAAAGAGCACAGCTAAGGTCTCGGCAGCGGGAGAGATCACGCATTATCCCTCCTCGAACGCTTGCACGTCTTTTCGACAATTGCAAATCCAGGCCAGCCTCGAGCTTATACTCTCACCAATCCCTTTGCGGCCTCATTACGCTTAGCCTTGACCGGTGGAGGGAACCATAAGTCGTTTGGAGTACCCTGTGATACTCCTGATCCAGAAGCCATCACTATCTCTGAGCTGGACGACTTTGCACGCAGGCAGTGGGAGGGCGTCCTTGGGTACATGGTGGGGAGCGCAGGCATTGATCTGTACGATGAAGGCATCAAACTCAGCGTAGGAGTCAAGAAGTTGTTACAGCTTGGAGGTTTGGTCGAAGTCAAGGGCAGACGCGTAGAGATTACGCAAGATGGGTTCGCGTTCATATTGCAGGAGGTCAATGCACAAGTGTGGACAGTACTCATTCTATATCTCGAAAACGCGGAAACAGTACGTGCAGGACATCTAACTTCTCAGTTTGGCCCATCTTCTAACCTACTACTTTCGTCTTATTATTCTGAAGTTGATCCCTCGAAAAACTGCCTCTGATTCTTTCACACAGCTTAACATGGATCCTGTGGATGTTCTCTCATTCCTCTTCATGCTCGGCAGTCTCGAGCTCGGCCAAGACTACAGCAAGGTGACCTTGACCCCTACCCAAGTCCAAATGCTCGACGACCTTGGCGACTTCGGCATCGTCTATCAAGCAGACCCTTCCTCACCTCGTTTCTACCCAACGCGCCTCGCAACGACGCTGGCCTCCGATGCCGGCGCCCTCCGCAGCGTATCCGCCGGCTTCGACAACGCTCTCCGCTCCAGCGAGGGAAAAGGCTTCATCGTCATCGAGACCAATTACCGCATCTACGCTTACACATCCTCCAAGCTCCAGATCGCTGTCTTGCAGCTTTTCACCCGCCTTTCCACTCGCTATCCCAATATGGTATCTGGCAAGATTACTCGTGATTCCATCCGTCGCGCCGTCGCGATGGGTATTACCAGTGATCAGATCGTCAGCTACCTCAACACCCATGCACATCCTCAGATGAGGAAGAGAAATCCTATCCTCCCGCCTACGGTGGTTGATCAAATACGACTATGGCAGATTGAAGGGGAGAGGATGAAAGCTACGACCGGGTTTCTGTTTAAGGATTTCGTCAATGCGGCGGAGTACGAAGGGCCTTGTCGGTATGCGGAAGAGATTGGAGTGCTGGTTTGGAAAAGTGATAATAGGAGGATGTTTTTTGTTACCAGGCATGAGCAGATCGCGGCATACTTGCGGAACAGACCAAGGAAAGGTGCTTGAAGGTTGACAGATACGGCCGTCGGAGATACTGGCATTGCATTGCATGGCGTTAGTGAGACCGGCTATGTGTGAGTTGTGCTATGATTTATTAAGCTACCAGATATCAATGCTGCATGCTCTCTAATGATTCTGAATGTTCATTTTATGAATGCCAGACCTGATATGATAATTATGGATTCGTTAAGTGCTTGCAGTGAGCCCATCAGGTTGAGGTACGACGATTCCAACATTGTGATACAGGGTATTCCAGGGACATCGACTCCAGTCTTGAGCTCTCATCTGATTGTTTAGGACAGCATCCCATACACTCATCGACAACCTGCTCATCACCAGCCCATTCGATCCAATCGCCCAGCACACCAGCACAACATCACCATCTCATCCAGAAATCTTTCTCTTCGCCCTCAACTTATCAAAGAAACTCGTCTTCTCCCTCAAGCTCGTATCGATCGCCACCCCCGTCGTCGACCCTTTCCCTTCCTTCGCCTCATACGCCATCTGAAACTCCTTCAAACTCGCCTTCGCCTCCTCGGTCAAACACAACGAGCTCAGGTGGATGAAGACGCGCCGGATCCGCCGGTCTTCGTCTTGGACTTTGTGCGACACGGCGTGGCGGTTTACTTCGGAGGAGCCGCCGCCGATGGTGTTGGTGCTGTCGGAGATGTCGTCCATGCGGAAGCGGTCGTTGAGAGCGGTGAAGCGACCGCACCAGTAGCCGTATGGCTGCGCTTCTTTGACCTACGAACTCTCAGCGATCAGATCAAATATGTTGGAAGTGCTACGGGTTGACTCTGCGACCTTATCTGGAACACACGGCAGACTTACCTGTCTCACATTCGTCCGAAACTCCGGCAACGGCCTCCCTACCTCCCATACCTGATCACTCATCTTCCCCCTCGCCGCCAGCGGACTCCCCTCTTCAATCTCATTCTCTCCACTGCTGCCGCCTCCACCACCACCTCCGACACCGCTACTTCTCTTGCTCGTACTCGCGCTCCCCACGATACTCGCCGGACTCCGCGTAAGCAATGCACCCATCGTCTTGCTCCTCGGCACTGGCGGGCCGAGAGGTTGCATGAGTTGACGCTGTGTGATCCGCACGCTTGATTCCATAGATTTGCTGCTTTGGCACTTGGACTTGTGGAAGTTGGTGGGCGTTACAGGATCCGTAGCGTGGCGGAATGGAGTGTGGACTCGACGGGAAGGTGCGAGGTGAGGTTGCTCTCCCACGTCATTGTGGGTTGCGGTAGTCGCGACCGAGACGGTCGAAGTGGATTTGGAAAGGCTTGCTTTGTGATCTTTACTCTTGTTGTGGATGCTGTCCCTCTGCCTGATTTGCTTGCAGGTTGAGGTTGATGTCGACGACGCGAAACTGTTGAGCGTGCTGAAGAACGAAGAACTTCTTGGAATGCCGGCAGGTGTGGGTAGTCGTGATTGGGTGTGCAGCGCGGCGAGGGAAGTAGAGGAAGGCAAGTTGTTGGTCGTGCGCCGGCGGTTGAAGGTGTTGGAGGTGAATTTGTTGAGCGCGTCTGAGAAGGAGCTCTTCCTGCGAGGTTTGGCTTCGGGTTCGAGAGGTGGAGGGTCCATGTCCGTCTGCCGATCCGACATCGAAGCGTGGTTGAGCGACATGGTGGGGAGTGAATTATGTGAGTGTGGTTGAGATTGTGCGAGTGTCGACCGCTGAGTGTCTTCAGTTGTCGTCAAGAGGTGAGATAGGGCTTGGAGTCGCCAAGCGAGGTGAGGTAACATCATAACAAATGAACACCAGTCTATGAGTCCCTTTGTCGAGGCCTGGATCAGCAACTCCATCAAGAAGGTGTTTCTAAATCTTATATTGCTACTTTGCACTCAATCACTCAGATTCTGACGGATGAAAACAGTGTTACACCAGCGCTCATTCAGATGGTCATCCTCTAACTCTCATTTGCCGTTGCGATGATCTAAGGTCTACTCGCAGCGCAACTTCTCCAAATCTGGCCCCTCAATTGCTCATTGCGACTGGGATGGACATTTACTTCCCTTTGAACTACAACTTTGTGTTCTTGACTTTCCAGGCATGTATTACCTGCAGAGATTTGGCGCTGAGCTCTGTTCACGGTAGTTTATTCTTTCTTCAGATTGCGGCGTCGCCCTGGACGATTAATGGGGATTGAAGGGCACGAACATTGGACCTGTAGGTAGGAGTGTGAGAATCTTCTACGTGCTTGTAGGATCTCAAATTGAGGATATACACATTGACGTGTTCGATGGACGGTTTGGGAACTAAGAGAACGGCGAAGGAGGATGATCGAAATAGAATGACTTTATCAGACTGAGCTCTTGCAGCTGGTAATGAGGCAGGTGACAATTAGACAGGTGGAATGGAAGGTCGGCTTCCAGCTTCACAAAGTCTTGCTAATAAAACGCTTTTGTACGTCTGCCGGGAAGTACTTTACTAGAACTCACTTCGGCCCTAACGCCTTGTGAGAACGATCCGACGCCAAACTCTTACTTGGGTATGAAGAAGCTTCTAAGAACAGCCTTTCCCGAACGCCATTAATCTGAATCGCTATCAATAATAAAGCCAGCCCGTGCCCTACTACGTTTTGGCTTGGTGACTGGTGCGTCCTCGTCCGAATCGTCGCCAACGGCATCCTGCAGGACTGGATCGCTGAGTCTCGCCTTCGCTGGTGGCTGTTTCGCGAGATCTGCAGAGTTTGGCCTCGAGTTGTCTAAACCATCCTCTGAGAAGGATTGCATGTGCGGTGACGACAGTGGAGTCTCGGCTGCTTCATCCTCGGTGCTTTCCAGAATACCTTTATGCATGGGCGAAGAAGATCCACCGCTAATGACAAGTACATCATCATCGCTGTCGAGAAGTAGTGGTGAGCTTTTCATTCTCTTTCCTCTGGCCACCTCATCGCCAGCAATCTTCCTCTTCTGACTCCTCCCACTCTTCGGCCCGCTATCCTCTTCTCTCTCCATCTTACCAGACCGCAACGCCTCAAGCACTCTCATCGACTGGCCCTTTCTTCGCTCCTCCTCCTGCGCAAAGAAGTCCCGATCTCTTTCCTCGTCCTCGTCCTCGTCGCTGTCATGCACGAAAAGATCACTCTTGATTTTCTTCTTCTTCTCCAGATTAGTGTCTTCTCGAGCCTTCCTTCGTGCTTCTCTCGTCTCTTCATCTAAGGAAGTCTCTGTATCATTTCCTTTGACTTTACGTCGTCGTCTCTTCTTCAAATCTTCCAACGCATGAGACTTACGAACGGTTGGGCCACCTGCGGGAAAGAGGAAGTCTTCCTCTTCATTGGATGCAGCGTCGTCATCACCAGAGTCGTCGTCGTATTCTACTCGAGGTCTCACCAAAGCTTTGCGTCGGAGGAGATCTTGGGGCGCAACAGGATTATCCTCATCTCCATACTCCAATTCAGGGCTGACTTTATGTCTCTCGACAACTTCTGCTGACTCGGCAAGCTCTTTTGACGAGAGTGATGAGGGAACGATCCAAGTAGTATCAGGCTCGTCGTCCATGCCGAGTCGTTCAAACCCTACGAGGGTCATGAGGAGGCGAAGTTTATTGTCCTTGAACATAGCCACACGGCGGGCTTCTTCATCAGGTTTGACAACTTCGAAATTGTTAGCCTCAGAAGGTCAAACAGAAAATGAGCCTCTTACTGATTGATGGCGCTGTGGACGCCTCTCGCTTGGCCTCGTCAGAGATATCCTTCTGCTCTAACGACGTTGCTACCGCAGCTGCCTCCCAAGCCTGTCGCTCGTCCGCTGCCGCCGAAAGTACGTTCTTCAGCCAGCCAACTGCATCAAGCTTGTCCTCAACGGAGAGAGCCGCAACGACAACGCCAATCTGGTCACCTTTACTCTTTGCTCCCTTGACTTCTAACTCGGCCGGTCCTCTTGGCTTCGACTTGGTCGTTTGCTTCTCATACCCATACTCGAGATAGTGTACGGTCGCGTTGATCTTGCTAAAGAGCATCTCTACCACGAGCTCCGGTCTCTGCTCTATCTTCCTCGTAAGTCTCTTGATCAACTGACGAACAAGCTCATCCCACTCCTTGTAGGTCGGGCACGATGAATCGAGACCGCCAGGACCTTTCATCATCTTGTTGAAGAGAGCCATGATGTCCACGCGGAAAAGCATGACACTTAACTCTTGCTTGAAGGCAACGCGGTAGAAGAAACGATGAGCTCGTTTCAGCTGTACTATGTCGAGTTCGTCGTAGTACCTTGTAAATGCTACGAACGTATCGATGCAGTTTTGTGACATGAATTTCGAGGAGAAACGAGTAAAGTCGAACTTCCGTTCTTTAGAAACGCGATGTGACTCTGCCACGTCTTCAGCTTCGGAGCCTTCGTCGCTATCAGCGCTACCAGCCCTTTCTGGGTCTTTGACAGCTTTCCTCTTTCTTCGCGCACGTCGACGTGAACGAACCTGGAGGTCGATGTTCTCTTTGGAATACCGCTCGAGCATTCGCAAGAATACGTGTGAAAGCTCTGTACATGCATTGAGGTATCCGAAGCCTTGATCTTTGTAGCCTCGAAAAATAGCTATGATGCGATCATGAGTAGTTTCTTCATAGAAGATGCGGTTCTGTATGTTCTCGGCAATCTCTTGATCCTCCTCAAGGGGCGACTCTGACATCTCCTGCACTGTCAAAAGGATTTGCGAGAAGCAACGCATGCCTGCGTTCAGGTCCTGCCATGACTTCATGTCTAGGCTTTCCTGCATGAAGCGATTAAGTGTAATGAAGGTCTCCTGATTCAACACACTAGCCACGAGTGCAAAGCTATTTGCTTCAGGTTCTGTCCCATTTTTTCTTTTTTTTAGGGCCTCCTTATTCGTTCTCCTGCGAACACATTCGGCTTCTAGAAACCAGGACACCAAAAAGAAAAACTGCCGCGGGTGCACGTCGAGGATGCGCTCGGCTTCGCGTTCGATGGCCTTGCGGACATGGTTCAAGAGCGGATTGAAACCCGAGTCTAAGAACTCTGCAACGAACGCTCGAAGGTGTTTGTTGGCTGAAGCGGTCAACATCACAGGCATGTCAAAGTCGTTGTAAGTCAGCTCAGTCATCTTGCTCCTCTGCGCAGGTTTATTCCACCTCTTGGTCTTATCCATCTTCAACAGGGTTGACTGGCCATCCATTAGCACATCTTGACCGGACACTGTAGAAACTCGCTCATCGTCTCGCTTGACCCAGATCATAGTGCCAAAACGGTTATGTCGAGTAGGTGCGTTTCTAGCATATTCCTGATTCATGCCCGCCTCCTTTGCCAGCAGTTCCTTTAGCTCGTCGGTCTTCTTGGCGTCCAGCTGTGCATCATCCATGAATAGCTTTTCAATGTCGACGCCCTTGAGTAGATGAAAGAGCAATTCCAGAACGATTACATCCTGCGTGTTGAAGTCTTCGCCCATATTCGAGGAGATGGTCAAGAGTAGCGCAAAGATGTCTTGATAGTGAAAAGCTTCTATTGTAGCGGACCTAGAGACTTCGTTCTTATCTCCCTCCATTGGTAAGTGTTGTGGCGGAGAGATCATGGTAATATTGCGAAGGAAGTATAAGAGCAGCTTGATGATGCCCTCGTCACGGCTGCTTCGCTCGCCCATGGGAAGAGCTATCGACGGAAGTGCAATGCGTATCGCTGCTCGAAGTATCTTGACTGTATCATAATTGAGGATGCCTCGTTTGTATCCGATTTGTGCCAGCTGGAGATACGGGGTGTGACGATGGTGATTGACCGTCATCTGAAGGTCGTTCTTCTCGATTGGCCATGTTAAAGGTACCAGAAGCTCCACTGCGGTCTTGATAAGCTGCTTGCCTGTGCGAGGAGTTCTATCGATACGAGAACTCACAACAAGCTAACGCAATTTTCGACTTGATTTTGTCCTCTTTAGCTTCTTCTGGCCATGCTGCCAGGATCTCGAGAAGATCTCCATTAACCAAATTGGCTTCCGCCAGGCATCTTGCGACATCGAGCCGATTTGCTTTTTCATCATGCAGCTTCAACCATTTCTTAAGATCCTTAAGACACGCAAGTGCATCGTCTCCTAGCACGTAGCGGCCATCTTCGTCTGCGCCGGTTCCTCCAAGCTGCAACGTATTGTTAGCATTGACAACTCACACAGTTGCGCATGGTGCATGAACCTACGGCGGACACAAGGCTGTAGACGTAAGCGCGGACTTCAGGATCTACGACGCTGCTGGCAGCATCATTGAACTCCATTGTTGTCTTCTGGAGAGCATTGATGCTACTTGGTGACAGGGAGCTTCTCGTAGACGCGTTTCGGACCGCGTTCTCGCTTAATTGGTGTTGCCGAGGCCCGAGCATACTCGTATATGAAGCTCTATCGTCATGAGAATTTGTTGTGCCCATAGCTAAACACAAGTCCAATATCGCGAGCCTTTTTCAATCTTTCAGTATGCTTTCTCCAATCGCTAGGAGGCAATTATTGCGCCAAACAGCTTCGCGTCCCCAAACAGCGCGGCCATTCAGCTCGGCTCCCATCTCTTCTGTGGAGGTGAAAAGACTTGGGGTAGTCGGAGCTGGTCAGATGGTGCGATCGACCCGGAGAGTGCGCAGTTTAGCAAGGCATGCGCTGATTGAGATCAGGGACTAGGTATAGCATTGGTAGCAGTACAGAAAGCACAAGTACCAGTCATACTGGTAGATAGTTCGCAAGCGTCGATAGACAAAGGCTTGAAGTTCGCAGGTACCTGTCATACTGGGGGAAATTTTTTGGTGGAACCCGTTTCTGACCATGCTGCGCAGACAAGCTTCTGGAGAAGGATGTGTCGAAACAGCGGATATCGAAGGATGACGCAAAGGCAGCGCGAGAACGATTGAGCTCCACCACAAACATAGACGACCTCTCAGACGTCGACTTCGTTATTGAAGCTGTACCAGTACGTCCGTCTTTACTCCTTCCATGCAATGGCTAGTACAATCACCCTGAAGCCACGCAAGGAAATACCTGATCTCAAAGCCTCCATCTTCTCCCGCCTCGCCCACATCTGCCCTTCCCACGCGATCCTTGCGACGAATACTTCTTCTATATCCATAACCAAGATCGCCGCTTCCACGACAAAAGATCCTATGGACCTCTCAGCCGCCTCCCGCGTCATCAGCACACATTTCATGAACCCCGTTCCTGTCCAAAAAGGCGTGGAAATTATCACGGGTCTCCAGACATCTCAATCAACGGTTGACACCGCCCTCGCTTTTGTCAAAAAGATGGGTAAAATACCGTCCCAGTCAGCTGACTCTCCCGGTTTCTTGGCCAATCGCATCTTGATGCCATATATCAATGAAGCCATTATATGTTTAGAGACAGGCGTGGGAAAGAAGGAGGATATTGACAATATCATGAAAAATGGAACGAATGTGCCGATGGGGCCGCTACAATTGGCGGACTTTATTGGCATTGATACATGTTTGGCGATCATGAAGGTGCTGTATGAAGAAACAGGGGACAGCAAGTATAGGCCAGCTGTGCTGTTGAGAAAGATGGTCGATGCTGGCTGGATGGGGAAGAAAAGTGGTAAAGGTTTCTATGAGTATTGACAAATCGACTATAACGATAATGTGCCAAAGCAGTGATGCTGAGAAAATCGTGGTGACCCAAGCTTTGTTAAACTATAGAGTTGGGCTATTGAGATCTCCGGGGTCCTATCCCGTTGTAATCAACTTAGAGATGACCGCGAATCAGTTCCTTCAATTTTGTCCGCCAAACCACTAGGAAATGCTGACTGCCCATGAGTGCTGGCAGTCTCTCGAATTCACACTGGTCCCCATCAATTTAGCGAGTAGCGAATTCTACTACAACACTTTGGTGGGGTGCCGAAGAATTTTGCAAATCGCCTTCGTACAAAGTTGCCTCGCTATCTCTATTGCATGCGTCTGAAGGATATAGCCTTCAGAAGTTGAGGATTCCAAAGCCTTCACTGGCTGCTGGTCTGCACTCAACCCCGCCACTTCTGAGTTGATGATAGTGGAATTGATCATGGAGTAACTTCTTTCATCTTACATCTATTAGTCGATTTCACGAAGAAATTTTGGACTTGAAGACTACCCAGCAATTAGACGGACGTGTTTGGGGAATTTAGACGGAAGCTCTCTCTTGTACAGGCTTCGGAAGCGGTAGAACCATCTTGAGGCGCGCCAAGTCTTCAATTACGACGTGGATGGCCTCTGTGGAGTTGACATAACCATGCCAACCCATTTTCCGAGCTTTGTCCGTACTACATTGCAGCAATTAGCAAGTTCTAGCACACAGCTCGACGGAGCAAGAGCAGAATGAGAGTAGCGTTAGAAGCGGTGGACTGGCTTACCTGTACTGCGAAGGCCATGAGAGGATCAACGCAAAGTCGGTGAAGGTGAAGAGCCGCTCGATATCGTCGAATGGCGACTGTGTAAGTCCATGTTGCTTAGAGAGCTCCGCCCACGCTTGCTGCACCTCTGGCCGATGTGCCCATTCGACAAAGGTGTACGTGTAGTGGATTTTGCCCTTGGGACCATACCTGCGTTGTTATCAGCGTTGAGACATCCAGCATCCTTTCACCGAGCCCCCGGAATGGCGCTGCACAAATCTTCCACTCACCCTCGAGGAGTATGCGGCAGCTCCATAACTTTGTAATCGGCGTTGGGGTCAGGAGGCAGCCAGGACACCCCATACCAGCTCGCCAGTACCGGCCAAAACCTGCACCACGTGAAAGCGCAGTCGTCCCCTGCGTTGAAGGCATGATTACCGGCAGCGGGGGTCAGAGCAGCCCACTCGGACATGTAGCTATTAAGCATAGCAGTCGATTGGATCTGCTCCTTATCCCAGGCCGCATAATCGCCGGAAAATACCAGTGCCTGCTTCATATGTGCTTGAACGGCAGCGTAGACGGACAGCGGGTAGACCATGTTCATAGCAGCATCTTTGACAGCGCCAAGGATGAAGGATGGGCGAATGACGTTCCATTGCGTGGAGGTTTGCTTACAGTACTCGAATAGAATGTCTTCTTGCGTGTAATAGAAGTTTGGCTCAATCGTGACGCGTGGGTCGGACTCTATGTGTGGGGTGTCGACTGGGCCCAAGTGACCTCCGTAATTCTTCAACCCTGTCTGCAACACGATTCGCTGAGGATGAATGGACGCTATTTTGAATGCTGCGAGGCAATTCTGTAAAAGCCGGCCTAGTTTGGACGCATAGGTCAGCTCTGTAGTGCGAATGGAGGATCAAAAGCTACAATAGGGCCATGTACCATTCACCTCACACATCTCTTCTGCATTAGACCATAAAGACTGCCCTGGCTTTGGCGGCGGCTGTAAGTATGAGAAGAAGAAGACGTAATCTCTGCCCGGTCCGAGAAGCGTCAGCCATTCGTTCCCTCACCATCGATAGCTAGGCGCATGTATAGGACAAGACATACGCCTGTACATTCTCATCGCGCAGAGTCTTTGCAATTGCTTCCGGCGAGCTCAAGAAGTCCACTGCCAGGTGTGTGATATTCTGTCCCAACGCCTCTTTATCGAGCGGCGGACGTCGCGATAGTGCATAGATCTGACCCCATCGCTCTGGTTCTTCTGATAGGGCTCGCAGCATGTGTTGGCCAGAAATGCCATTAGCACCCGCTACGATCGCCCTGAGGTTCTTGAGGTTCGAAGGAAATGTCGGAAGGCCATGGTATATCCCTTTGGACTGTACCACTTGAGTAGAATTCGGTGCCATGTGATTGAGGTTCAAATAAGCGGCGAGAACAGTAGTTCTGCAGTCAATGGCAGACCATGCACAAGACCTGAAGCAGTCTTGTCACCGCTTCAACACTGGAGCATATAATGACAGACACTGAATATGGACATTTGCCATTGAAACTGACTCCTAAATGCCAATGATACCCCGCACGCCCCCCCCGCCTGAACCTTAGAGAATTCCATTGTTCGATTGAAGCCTCGGATTGAGACTAGTCCTTGACAGTCTATCATGCCCCTGAAGATTTCCCATGTACTTTAATCAACCAAGGCAATGAGAGCTGACCTTGACTGATAGGGATTTATACAAAGAAGGTAGACCTGTCAGGCTGCTGATAGGAATAGATATAGCTTTATTATATCCAAGCTAAAATCACTCATCGGTAGTTGATCCTCCGACCATTATGAGCCGCGCTACAACTCCACGATCTCGTGCACGTGGCTTGGAACTCATGGGAGCACTTAGCTGCATTGAATCGAGGCCTACCGGGAAACCATTTCAAATAATGAGAAACCATTGTAGAGGTGTGAAGTATATGTAGTCTAATCCATCGAAGCCTGCGAAGATCGGCCTCTCGACCAACCACTGCCATTACCATCTATCGTCACACCACGAATGATCACGGGACTTTATCATAACTTCATCCACAATCCATAATCCTTAATCCATCTCCTGATCTCCCCTTTTTCATCGTCCCCATCCACCCACCACCTCACTAACCGCCACACTCTACCCAAGCACCGCCACCCTCTCCCTAATCCACTCCTTGCTAACCTTTCCACCCACGGCCGGGTGCTCGGTCTCGAGCATAATACGAATACTCTCCGGGTCCTCGCCGGCCTTGTGCAAGGCCTTGATGAAGGCGTCCATTTGAGGAGTCCAGCCTGTTGGTGCGGGCGACGGCATCGTGGTCGTGGCGTATGTGGTCGAGTGACGTTGAAAAGATTGTGGTGAGAGTTCAATGAACTTCGCTCGTGGCGTCGATTGACACGTACGGAGGACAAGACCTGGCTGATGATGGTGTGAGAGTGCGTGGTGTGGTTAAGACCTGAAGCTAGAAGAATTATCTCGGTACGCAGACGGTAATATCGTGGACACTAGGAATAGAAGGAACGTGAGAGTGTTCGAATTGATGTCCTCTGTGTTCCATGGCTGACGCCTGACTTTTATGCTTGTGATACATGGTGTTTGCTTCTCGTGCGCTGGTGCTGTACGCTGGATAGGTGGCATTGATTGATGCCCAACGCCGAATCTCTCGGCTTGTTGAAAGCAGGCGCAACATCGAAAGACAGAGAATGGCACTGAACAACACATAAAATCGTAATGATAGATTGATTGTTCCCAGATGATTACCCGTCGTTGCTGTCGACAGCACCCTGAACCATGGGTTGACAAACGCCTATGCAGCCCGCGCTAAGACAAACCCAACATTCTAGAACGAAAGACAAGAGTTTGAGAATATGTGCAGTAGAAGCTACGCGGCAATACGCGTTTGAGATTAGTAAAGTACCCTAAATCCACTGACAAACCAAGTAAATGAGAGCACCGTAATGACGCCCATGCCGAGCATAAATTTGAACGCTTGGCGTTCCATATCCGAAAGAGCGCCACTGCAAGTAGCACATATGTACTCTACGGCCTTGGTCAGCAGTATCTAGAAGAAAACAGATAGAATCCAGACATACCACCTAGAGGAACGTAAGGTTGGGGCGTATACATTCCGAAAGTGAACTGATCAAATGTGCCCAAATACCCCGCCTGTGCCGTCGCACTCACGTCCTTTGCTGCATCATATATTACCAACGTATATGTCTCTGTCAACAATGGCGCTGTGCCTGTAGCGAACTGACGTGTGTCCCATGTCACGGAACCGGTAGGTCCGACGCTTTGATTCGTTGCGATGGTGTACGCTTGGCTGTTGGCGCTGCAGGAGGCAAGAATATCAACGGCGGAGGGTGTGACCACAAGGGAGGTATAGTTCCAGCCAAAAGTCACATAGTCACCGACCTTGTAATATTGCGAGCCGGCGATTGCAGATGGTGTGACCATTTCTACGCCGCCAGCGGGGAGGCGAGGATCGACTTCGGTTGTGGCAGAGGGCTTATCAGTTGCCTTACTGCTGCCGGATTGATCCGTCCCACTTGGAGCCGCACTATCCGCGCTGTTCGAACTGCCGGATGTTGTTGCAGCAGAATCTGTCACAGAAGCTGTAGGTTTTGATGTTATGCTGCCACTGCCGGACCGTGGGTCCGTTGCTGTAGCGGTAGGTTTGGATGGATTGTTGTTTTTTGAATTGGACGCAGTTGCTGAAATCAAGCCTTCGTTCTCAAATTAGTCTGATGCTCGAGCCATGTCCGGTGGAAGGAATTTACTGCTAATGCTGCTGTCTTGCTGCCGTTTTAGGATTAAGCCCTCTATTCCTTCCATAGATGGTGGCCAGGGCCATGCTGCCGAGAGACAAGTGAGCATCAGTAATGTCGAGAGAACTTGGAGACTCTGGATGGTCCGCATATTGAAAGTGTGGCGAGCGCCTGGAGGACGAGCGAGTGGTGACTCCCAGCGGTGCGGAGACGGTAGTTGCGGTTCTAATCGTCCAGTCTCTCCCGTGGGACCCTCAACTAGATGATGGCGTTGTGTGTTGATGTTCGATGACTGTTCTCCCGAGGAATGTGCCTTCACGGAGTATTTGCCCCGTCAAGGGAGGATTTCTGAAGCAATATCAAAGGAGCCCAACAAATATGAATCTCTCCAAGGCTTCTCAAAGCTGCCTTCTCAATGTAGAAAACAAAGGATAGATGATTCAACGAGTGTGACGACAGTTGAGTGAGTGAAGTTAAGAGCAAGACCTATGTTGAAGAATCGGTGATGCATTGTTTAAGCAGGGGGGTGCACGGTCGCTTGGCCGATAGACCGCTAAGCTCGGTACGGATCGCTGGGGTTCAACTATTTTTAGAATATCATTCTCCGCCACATGGATGAATCTTCTCCGGGAGGCATTAAGACTACTAGATCATGAACGCGCACTTGAAATGCAATGGTATGGTGAATGATCGGCATGACCTGTCAGTTTTGCCCAAGCATCAGCTACTTCACATCGTATACCGATTTGGACAGGACCTGGGTAATGCGATGGTTGACTACAAGTGTTCAACCTTCGATACTTCTTCTAACGGTATGTTTCAAGAATTCTGCCGATCATTTCCAGATAGTGTTCAGATCATAGAAGGCAGCATTCATTGCCGGCTCATTGTAAGAGTACCACTCAATCCACTGCGCCGGCGCTATGCTGTAACGAACTTATCCATCTCGAAAACAAACCCCGCTATGCAAGAGCCGAAAAGTCTCATATTGTCAAGATGCTTCGACTTACAGTGCACCTTACAAGACCTGATCCTTATACTCGTCCTTGAGCACCCATCTACCTCTTCCCCTCGATCCCTTCTCTAGTGTCGCAATCTCCTTCAGCATCTCTTTGAACCCCGCTGTACGTTCGGGAGTGCCGCAGTAGCGGTTGAAGTGGTCGATAAGCATCTGGGTGTGTACTTTACCTCCGTGAGTGACGAGATAGTCTCGGATCATCTTCATGAAGTCCTTCCCTCTCGGTGCTGGCGTGCCGGCTCTCGATGTATCGGCACTTCCATTTGGGGCCTGTCGACTCTGTAATGCTGCCAAGATGCCCAACGAAGCTGGACCGCCTCTTGCCACCCCTCGGCCGAGCCCTATTTGGCGGCTGGGTTCCTCCGGTCGCCCAGCTATTCCAAATTGCCCCGTCCAAGTAGGAGTTCCAACAGGTACAGTCCTCGCGATCTCGCCGGCTCTCTTCAGTTCTTTGGCAGCCTCGGCAGCAACCTTCTTGGCCTCCCTTTCGATGATTTTCGGATCAGCGACAATGATCTTCTTCCCGTTGATGATTTGGTCATGTTCAAGTGCGGAGTGCACCCCCGAGCGAGCAAAGATACTTTCCATGACACGGGCCTCAGAATTGGTTGCATCAGGAGCGTCAGCTTTCCGTTGTTCTTCATCTCTCTCGCCATGAAAACGTTCCATAGACGCTACACCAGCCACATCACGAACTGAAGAGGAGTCGTCCCCGTTACTGTTCTGAACAGGGTATGCGCCACCCCAGCGTTGCGCATCTTCATTCATCGATGGCGGCGATGGGACACTGCCGTTACCGAACTTGACTTCGGTGCCTTTGAACAGCTCGCTGGTCTCAGTAGCGCCTTGATCAGCTCCGCCGAGCGAGAAGAGGTCATGCAGGTCTTTCATCTGGAACGTCTGTCGCTGCTTGGGGTCTTTAAGAATTTTATTCGTGAGAAATTGCTTGAAAATTTGGCGATGGTAGATCTTCTCTTCGATTGTACCAGCTGTCATGAGACGATAGATCATCACTTCACGCTTCTGACCTAGGCGCCAAGCTCGTTCTCTTGCTTGAACATCTGTGGACGGATTCCAGTCCGGGTCGTAGATAATGACTCTATCTGCTCCGGTCAAATTGACGCCAAGCCCGCCTACTTTCGTCGTCAAAAGGAAGATGTGGATTTCTGGGACCCTGTTGAACTCGTCGACCATGTCCTGCCGATTTCGAATCGGAGTGTTGCCGTCCATGCGTCGGTACTTGAAGCCACCCAGGGATTTGATGAACTTCTCGAGGATATCTAACATGATCCGATGCTGAGCAAATAACAGCGTTTTATGTCCGGTCTCTTTCCATAACTCAAGCAGTGACTTAACAACTTGCATCTTTCCAGACTTCGCACCACCCCCGTAATTGTAGCCGGGCTTAATCGAAAGGACTCTATGCTCCTGCAGATCCGGGTGATTACAGATCTTTCGTAGTATGTCAACGCCATATAATACCTGCCTTTTCCGGCTCATGATGGATTTCATATCATCTGAAGCTAGGAAATTCTCATATGCTTCTCGTTGGAGCTTTGTCAGCTTGCAGAAAAGTACTTGTTCGCTTTTCTTCGGCAAGTCGGCAGCCACATCGATCTTGAATCTTTGGAGCAAATAGGGGCTGATTGTATCTTTAAGTGTTTCAGCACATTTCATTGCTGTTTGGACTTGTAAATTTGAAGCATTGGCATATCCCCCTTGGCGAATTGGGTATTCAAACTGGTGGCGGAAGTTGACGAGGGTACCCAAGCGCATTGGGAAGACAAAGTCGAACAAAGACCAAAGCTCAACGAGGTTATTCTGCATTGGGGTACCAGACAGGATGATCCTGTTAGCTGTGCGTAGCTCTTTGCAATAGATCGTGATGGCAGTGTTCGGATTCCGGATTTTATGTCCTTCATCCAGAACCGCATATTCCCAATCCACCGGAATGAGGAGCTCAGCGTATGTTTGTAGCCCTGAGTAGGTTGTGATCAGAACATGGCCTTCCTGAACGACGCGATCAAGTATCTTCTTCCCGGCTTTCTGTCCTTTTGTCAAGGTCTTCCGGCGTGATGAATCCCACACCTGCGAGAGCAGCGCATCCTCTCTTTGGGCCTCACGACCGACGTCGATCATGCCGCTGCCGGAGGTGTGTAAGATGGAAACTCGAAATGGCGGCCACCATCGGTGGAATTCATTGACCCACTGCTTCATCACGGTAGCTGGAGCTACGACTATGATAGGCTTGGTGATCTTCTTGGTGTAATGGAGACCGGCTAGGAATGCGATGACCTGAATCGTCTTGCCGAGACCCATCTCGTCGCCGATGATACCGCCGACTTGCTGCGAGTAGAGTTCCCAAAGCCACTGAACTCCCGTTTTTTGGTAATCGAAGAGGGACGGGTAGATATCTCCGGGTATGCGGTATCCACCTTCAAACTCTGTGTCGGACCTGGTTGGGTGCGGCATATACCACTCTTCTTCCTCTTCCATTGACTCATTATTTCCCGCATTCCCATCTATTCCTTCGCCATCGGCAGCTTTTGAAGCCTCAGCCGTGCCGGATTCCTTACTTGGCATTGCCCCTTCTCTTGCATTAGCTTTACGACGGGCTTCGCTGCGTCTTCGCACCCAGTTCTCCAGGCGGCCTTGGTACAGCTGCTCGTTGCCATCATCCATACCAACACCATCCTCTACGCTATCTTCATCCTCTGCTCCGATACGGTTCCTTTTGGCCTTGCGCATCTGTGGTTTAGCGTCGAGTATAAAACCGCTCTGATCTCCATCAGTCAGCTCATCGTCCACCGAATCGCCCAATGCTGAGATCTCGGATCCTAAGGCAACTCCTGAGTCATCACCGGGCCGTGAAGTGTCTTCTTCGCTGATCTTTGCTGCATCGGATGACATATCTTCGTCCGCTAGTCGAGCTTCTACTGTGTATTCTTTGCGAAGTCTCCTTCGCTTCGCCGGTCGCTCCGGGGTCTTCGGTGGAGTAGAACTGCTCTCACTGCCATCATCATCCGCAAATCCCGGCAATAGGAGGTGTCTATGTGACATTGGCTGTTCGACTTGCGGGTGTTCTACAAAGTCATCTTCTTCCGCCTCTTCTTCCTCCGCATCGAGCAGTGCGTCTTGCAAATTGGAGGATGATCTGACCAAAGACCGTCCACCCATCTTGGAAAAAGGGGTGATCTTGCCTGTCCGTATAAGAAAATCTCTCTGACTCTCGTTCGGAAGCCTCCTGTTCCCTGCTTCCTCAAGCAGAGTACCCCCGCTGTCTCCATCGTTCGCGTGACGCTGGTCGAGACGTTCTTGAATTTGGTTCAGATCTATATCTAAGACTGCAACCCTTGCTTCGAGGTTCGAAATCTCGGCCTGTATACGTGCGGTTGTCGCCGATCCGGTGGGCTGAGAAAGACGCTGTCGTAGCTTCTGAACTTGAGCAAGCAGTTTGCTGGAAACCTCAAAGGTAGCCGTTAGTACAAAGAAACTCTTTCTAATATAAAATATGGTTGCTTGACTTTATGACATACTCCCTGTCACCCGTCGTTTTCTCCATTCGCTTCTGGTCTCGCTCGTCGGCTTGCTCCATGAGCACCTTGTCCGCCTGTACCGCATTAGCAACCACTAATGATGGCATACGATGGGAATCTGAGGATCAGACCTGACGTCCAATGTCTCGCTCGAGATCATCCTGATCCCGGACATCGGTAGCAAGATCCCTCAACCGACTGGCCTCATCATCACCCTCTTGTATAGGCCGCATCTCCATCACATCCACTGCGACCTCCTCACGGGTTTCTGCGCTTGCACCACCTTTCTCAGTTTCTGCAACAGGTCCTGTGCGATTAAACGAAGTAAATTCTCCATCCTGCGGATCTCGGCTTCTGGCAGGGTTCATCACTGGTCGATTGCAAGCAAAGTAAGCCTTCTGCTCTTTCGACGAGCTCAGCCTTAGCTCCCGAGTATTGCATTCATGCCTGGCAGGCTGAGGTCAGATATGATTAGATTTGGGCGCTGTTTGTGGATCGTTGAGATTGTGCTTAGTCGAGGTCGCACGAGAGAAAGAGGTACAAGCTATTGAGTGGGTGGATGATGATCAAGGGGGTCAACCGTTGAAGCATCAAATGATTGAGTGAGCAGATAGCAAGATCTCTCAATTGAAGGAAAAAGCCAGTCTCAAGTGGATCAACTTGTAGAGACTCAACATTGTTTCCGCATCACAATTATGGTTTCGTCATGCCGAGCAACATTTTGCCGGGCTAGATTCACCGCCCGATGGCCCTTGAAGACGCCCTTAAGCCATGCCTAATCTGTAGCTCCCATTAACTAAGCAGTGGTAGAAGTGGTGCTTGTACAATTAATTTCCAGGCCCTATTAATCAGTTAATTTCCCCAGCAAAGCCATCGATCTTCGGCCCTGCAGGTCAGACAGCGCTTTGACGGCCTCATCTTCATAATCTACACCGCACCATTGAGGGAGAATCCGCTGCGGTAAACTTGCTGACTGAACCTCCATCGAGTGTGGAGATATTCTACCTGCTTCACAGTGTAAAATTTGTCTAAGCGGAGCAGAAGACAAACGTAGATCCTCTCAGCTGGTCTTATTCAGGCTGTTGTTCGTCACACTCGCCAATTGCGACTTCGCCAGACAACGAAGCCGCCCATGTCAAAATACTCCCCGGTCCAACATAATAGCTTTAGGGATCTGTTGAATCTATCGCACCGCATGTGGCTCCAGACGTCGTGATTCTCTTTGGTCGCCTCTGCGTACGTTTGCACTGTATCTCGAAGAGTAGGATCTGCTTCCTAGCTTCCACCCCACCAGGTTCTTGAGGCGCCTGGGCTCCACTACCTCACGGACGATCCAAGTTGCCAAACTTCAAGTGCATACGTGCATACTTCACTAGAACTTCGCCATGGAACAGCAATGGCAAAGCTACTCAGAAATGTCTCCTAACAGACAGACACGGTATTCTCACAGTGCGCATGCCACCCCGCAACAGCAAGCGCGCGAGTTCAGTGGAGCAGCCCAGCAGCATCAGCCACCGGCTGGCTTTAGCTATGAAGCATATCAAGCGCCTCCGAATACATCACATTCTCATTCTATGGCAACCTCGCCTTCAGCTACGCCGCAGGTGAGGAAGTACAACGGTGATGGAGATATACCAATGGAGGATGCAGATCCATACAACAGGATGAAGTACTCTTCGAGACCGAACCACCAACATCGGGTGTCTGGGCAGTATCTGTCACACGAAGACTCCTCTGCTGGCCGGAGATACTCCCCAATGCATACACTTTCCCCATCGTCCCCCTACGCTGCTAGTCCACAGCAGGCGGGCCCTGCGGCTTATGGTTCTTATACCCAGCAAACCTACCCCTCCCGACAGTCTCCTACACGGCCGAACCCATATACATCTCAACCACAATCATATCATACCTCACCAAGTAGGTTCCCTACCGAATAACATACCCCGGACTAACGCTGACCTGGATGCTTCGTTTGCAGCAGCATTACGACAACAGCCACCTCATCTACCACCGATACAACCGAATGACGGAAGCTCAGACCAGTACTATCCACAGTCCGCGACGGCGCAATTGAATGCTGTATTCGGACGAGAAGCGAGATCACCACGACTTTTGCAACCTCAACAACAGCAGCCGTTGCAGGGATCTTCGCGAGGGCTCGTACCCCGATTCCGTAAACTGAAGAATGTCCAAAACCTCGAGCCAAGAATCAATTCCCAGCCAGCTTTCCGTCGAGCAAATCCTGAAGGCGGGTTCATAAGTGTATAGTCTTAGATGTCCACGTGTGAGATCCTGAGAGCTGATTGATGGTTGTCCTAGCCATTGCAAGCTTTGACAACACACCTACCATCTACTTACCGAATATGTAACCCGTCATTCAAGTACGAATCGTCGCGCAACCCCCGGCGGGTCCTTACAAAGCCGAGCAAAGGGTTGAAGAACGACGGCTTCGATAATGAGGACAGTGACTACATACTCTACGTGAACGACATACTAGGAAGTGATGATACTGCTCATAAGTAAGAAGTCCCGCTGAACATCTCACACCTTAGTTGAAGAGGTGGTAGACATTGACGACGCGTTCACCCTAGGAACCGGTACCTTATCCTGGATGTTTTGGGACAGGGAACGTTTGGCCAGGTTGTCAAGTGTCAAAACCTCAAAACACAAGAAGTGGTTGCTGTAAAGGTTGTAAAAAACAGAACGGCTTACTTCAACCAAAGTATGATGGAAGTGTCAGTGCTAGACTTGGTAAGCTGTTGCGCATTATTCTTCTTTGAATCTATCGTGCTGAAGGGGCATCAAGCTCAATCAAAAGCTCGATAAGAACGACGACCATCATCTGCTACGACTGAAGGATACCTTCATACACCGTCAACATTTGTGTCTTGTGTTTGAGCTGCTGAGCGTCAATCTGTACGAGCTGATCAAGCAAAATCAATTCAGAGGGTTGAGCACAACGTTGGTCAGGGTATTTGCGCAACAACTTCTGAACGGGTTAAGCTTGCTCAACAAGGCAAGATTGATACATTGCGATCTCAAGCCGGAGAATATCCTCCTGAAGAAGTGGGTCCCATCGAATATCTGCACTTTAGGCCCCTACTCTAATCTTTATTATAGTCTCGAAAGTCCTATCATCAAGATCATTGACTTTGGTTCTGCGTGTGACGAGAGACAGACGGTGTATACCTACATTCAGTCGCGGTTTTACCGGTCACCAGAGGTGCTCTTGGGTTTACCGTAGGTGTAGCAGATTACAAGTAGTTGGCTTGTGCTAAGTTATTTCAGATACTCGTCCGCCATTGATATGTGGTCCTTGGGCTGTATCGTTGTGGAGCTATTTCTTGGATTGCCGCTATTCCCTGGATCGTCCGAGTACAATCAGGTGTCACGGATCACGGAAATGCTCGGCTTACCGCCGATCTGGATGCTGGAGATGGGCAAGCAATCGGGAGATTTCTTTGAGAAGACACACGACGAATACGGCAGACGAAACTACCGCTTGAAGAGCATGGAGCAATACTCACGAGAACACAACACCAAGGAGCAGCCAAGCAAAAAGTACTTCCAGGCGACCACGTTACCCGAGATAATACGGAGCTATTCGATGCCGCGGAAAAACATGAAGCAGGCTGAGATTGACAGGGGTGAGGCAATATCCCAGCGTTCAATTTGCTATTTTTGCTTACTTAGTAAATTACAGAGATGAACAATCGAGTAGCTTTCATCGATTTCGTTAGAGGTCTCCTGAACATCAATCCTTTGGAACGCTGGTCCCCTCAGCAAGCAAAACTCCACCCTTTCATCACACAGCAGAAATTCACCCAACCCTTCGTTCCGCCTGTGAGCCTCAAATCATCATCCATCACCAAGTCACCCGCACCCGGTGTGCAACAGCAGCAGCAAGCTGAAGCTCTTAGCAAGCAGCGTGCCCAGGCGGCACAAGCTCAAGCACAGTCTGCAGCGCAGTCAGCCTACGCAACCATGCAAATGAACCAGTATGGTCAAAATCAGCACGCTCAGCCTCCCCCGATCTACAACACTATGTACAGTCCGGGAGCAAATCCCCATCAACAAGGAGCCCCACCGCCGTATCCATCTCAGTCTTCCAGCTACGGTCACCAAATTGGCATGATGCCTCAAGCACCAACGCAAATGCCTTCAGCGCAGTACAACCAGCAGCACAACCTCTATGCGCAAGCAACGACGAGGGCAGGTCGACAGCGTGCTTCAACAATGGACCAGCAGCAAGGTGGCATTCCGCCTGCTATACAACGGGTCGCAAGCCATCTGGATCCAAATGCGCCAATAAGACTGCAGCCGAGTCCGGCTTACTACCCTCCGCCTGCGGATGGTCTTCCTGACGGCAGTGCAGGAAGCGCGCGCCGGAGAGGTAGCCGTGCAGGCGGCAGCCACGCGAGGAATAGGGACTTCATAAGGAATCTTGAGGACAGAACTTTAGAGGAAGGCTTCATGAACCAGCCACAATGGCACTGACGTCAAGGATTATTCCGCAACGCCACCCAAAGTATTCCATCCACGCCCGGGACATCCATGCTCAACTCGACATCCCTCACCGGACGAGGCGTTGGCTAAAGTGGATTCTCAAGGCCTCACGCCTTGAGATCTATGACCTATCTTCTTATGGAGGCTCTAGTAAAGGCGAGCATCCGAGTACGCTACATCTCCTGAGTAAGATGCACCCTCAGTATAGATGGTCAGGCGCGACGCGCCGTCTGTCGACTCCTTTTGGAGTAATCTCGGAGCGAAGTCCCCCACTTTATCTTAGACTCTTGTGAGGCGACACCTCTGTCGTCCGCTGTTCATCTCTCCTTGTGCTCAGCTTATTTTGAAGTCTTGGTTGCCTCGTAGTATTATTCATCATTAGCATAGCGGAAGCGTCATTGCAAATGAAAGTCTTATTTGCAGTAAGTCTTCTATGACGCCGCAAAATATGTTATGAATGTCAAAGGCCAAGCTCCGTAATCGTCCTAACTATGCTGTGTACTCATATAAACTT
>JAABUP010001684.1_pt1 | contig 45842 bp, 45 predicted proteins | sample 5559201 | NCBI WGS metagenome assembly JAABUP01 (sample SAMN10711887, study PRJNA513373) | rock metagenome | isolation source: Antarctica rocks | place: Antarctica
CAGAGTCTCTCTTACAATTGAATTCACAGAAACTATTGTACAAAACAGAGAAGCTTCTGCTGAGAGCAAGTTCAATTATGTTATGATGTCAGCTATGTTCTTTATGAATCTCATACAGAAGAAAGAAGAGAAACAGAAGAAGATTAAGGTGTTCTTAATCAGCATGACTGATATCAAAAAAGCTTTAACCTCACAGAAGAAGACTAATCTGAGAACTATACTCTCTGATCATTATTATGAGTTTTTAAATGTGTTCAATTGTACAATGACTGAGAAATTGCCTTTCTTAAGAAGAAAAGACACAGATCATCAAATTGAACTAGAAGAGATGAATGAAAAAGAGTCAAAAGTACTCTGAGGTTCTCTATACAACATAACAAAAGAGAAGCTACTAATGTTATGCAAAACATTAGCAGAACTTTTAAATAAGCAGTTCATACAAGTCAGTAACTCATTTGCTGCAGCATCTGTTTTATTTGTACAGAAGTCACAAGATGAACTTCAGTTCTGTGTGAACTATTGTGACTTAAACCAAATCACTCAGAAGAATCATTACTCTCTTTCATTGATATATGAGACTCTGCAGAACATTGAATGAGCTCAATGATACATCAAGTTGAATGTCATAGCAGCATTTCACAAGATTCAAATTGTCACAGAAGACAAATGAAAGATGATGTTTCATATGAGGTATAAGTTGTATGAATGAATGATGACTTCTTTTGAGCTAGTCAATGTCTTGAGCATCTTTCAAAGATATATCAACTGAGTTTTACAGAACTTTCTGAATGAGTTCTGTTCAGTCTATGTGAACAATATTCTTATTTTCACTGATGAATCACTGCATCAACACTGAAATCATGTATGAAAAATACTACTACAACTTTGAGAAGTCAACCTACAAATTGACATTGACAAATGTAAGTTTGAAGTTAAGTCAATCAAGTATCTAGAGTTCATTCTGAAAGTGAGAAAGAACATACAAATGAATTCTCAAAAAATGAAGACAATCATGAACTGACAAGCCTTTAAGTCAGTAAAGAGAGTACAGAGTTTCATAAGCTTTGCAAACTTCTATCAAAAGTTCATTAAGAACTTTTTTAATTTAATTATGTCAATGATAACTCTTGTACAAAAGAATACACTCTTTAAGTGAATCAAAAAAGCTGATCAAGGTTTTAAGAAGCTAAAGACTATGTTCATTTCAGTGCTGATTCTAGTCCTGTTTGACCATATATATATGACTGTGATGAAAACAGATTTCTCAGATTGATGCATAGGTGAAACTCTGTTGCAGTTGATGAATGATGTGTGAAGACTCTGTGCCTACTATTCAAAGAAGAATGCATCTACAGAATGCAATTATAAGATTTATGATAAAGAGATGCTGATCATCATACAATACTTAAAAGAGTGAGATGCAGAATTGAGAAGTGTGTCAAGTTTTCAGATTTGCATGAATCACAAAAATCTGAAATACTTTATGACAGTTAAAAAGCTTACAGAGCGACAAATGAGATGGTCTTTAATACTGTCACAATACAACTTCTTCATACTATACTTGTCAGACAAACAGAATGAGAGAGCAGATGCTTTATCAAGACAGAAGCAGAATGTGTTAATGAATCTCTCAGATGACAGAGTACAACATTATATGACACAAATAATACATTCTGAAATGATGAGCAAGTCTATACAGACTGCCTCAATGACAGTAGCAGACATATCAGTCTCTGTTCTTGTACAAGATCAGAACTTGTTCAGTGAGACCACAGATCTTGAGCAGATGTAAGTAAATGCTGAAGTAAAAGATGAGTTGTACAATGAGCTTTGTCAGACAATTCACAAACAACAAAGATCATTTCTCACTGTTTTAAAAGTGAGGGTATTCATAACAAAATGCTTCTTAAGCAATGAAGAAAAGCTACTCTTTCACAGAAGACACTGAGTGTCTTTCTCAAAATCTCTTTGTACAAAACTGATTCAGTATACACATAACTCAACAATGACTGAACACTCAAAAAGAAATGTAACTGATGCTCTTTTATCACAACAGTTCTTTTGACTCAAGATGCTATAGAATGTTTGTACATTCTGTCAAAATTGTGACAAATGCTGTATGAACAACAGCTGAAAAGATCACTGACAAGGCTTCTTGAAGCCTTTACCTGTACTGAAGTGAATTTGATGAAAGATATTTATTGACTTTGTAGTAGATTTACCATCAAGTGAGGGTTGTACAAACCTTTTAATAATTACAGATTGTTTTAGCAAAAGAGTAATACTGAAATTGTGCAAGAATATGACTGCAGAATGAGTGACTCAGACATTTGTACAACACTTCTATCAAGCTCATGAGCTTTTTACTGCAATAGTCTCAAATTGAGGCACTCAGTTTGTGAGCAGCCTATGAAAGAAAGTCTGTTAACTTTTGAAGATTGTACAAAGAATGTTCACTGCATATCACTCAAAAACTGACAGGGCAACTGAGTGAATGAATCAGAATGTTAAGCTATACATTTGTATGTTCTTCACTTATAGTCAGAACAACTGAGCAAGCCTGCTTTTCATGACTGAGCTAGTCATAAACAATCATGACTTTGTCTCAACAGAGGTGAGTGTCTTTTTCTTGTCTCATGAGTATCACATGAAGCCTTTACAACTACTTGAGAAGTTAAAGCCTGTATGATCTGTGAAAAGTTCAGTACAGAAAGCTGATCAAATTGTACAAAAGATGAAAGAAGTCACAGAGTGAGCACAGATGACTATGACTGTCACTCAGCAAATACAGAAGAAAATGATGAATTGAAAAAGACAGCAGTCTTATAACTTCAAGAAAGAAGACAAAATCTGACTAAACCTTAAGAACATTCATACAGATCATCTGTGCAAGAAGTTTAATGCAAAGAATGTCAAGTACATCATTGTTAAGAAGATTAACTCACATTTCTTCTGTCTAAACACACTGTTAGGTATTCATAACATGTTTTACTCAGTCATGCTTCAGTCAGCAGTCATGAACACTCTTTCTTCTCAGTGTACAACAGACTAACAACCCTCATCACAAATTGTAAGTGATAAAGAAGAGTTTGAGATAAAGAAGATCTTGAAGAAGAGATTTGTATAACATAAAGAAGAATTCAAGAAGAAGTACTTGATAAAATGAGTCAATTATACCTGATTCACATGAGAACTGACATTTGTTCTGAAAGACACAATGATGTTAAACTGATGAAAGTTAATGCAACCTGAGGTGACTAGATCTTAATCATATGCAAGAAGGCTGAGATGCTTCATGAGTTCAAAGAATTGTACAGAGTTCAAAATTTAGTGTTGAATTTATTTGATTTATTTCTATGCTAATTACTAATGATGCCTTCTTGATTTCATCAAAGTTACTTGTTTTGAGCATCATGCAGAGATGAGGCATACAGCTCAGGTGTTGTACACAGCTCATACAACTAAATCTATACTAAAGACAATGCAAAAGAAGAAAGAAGAGTTGTACATATTTAAGAGTTGATATAGATGATGACTGTCCTCACTGACAGTGTCAGTGTGATTTGTCTTGACTGAGCAGCATGCTCACTCTCATTGACACTGTTGTTGTTCTCATCATTTAAGATGACAATGAGAACATCATTGTTGTGTACAGAACAGCAAGCAGCATGATCACATCACTTGCAGTTGTCACAACACTCACTGAAATGTTTTGAGATACAACAACATTTCAGAAAGAGTGTCATACTGTGTTCTCAACAGCTGATACAACTGTTAAGAATCAGCACACTCTGACTTTAAATCAAAATGACATTGATGTACAACAGTCAATGAGTTCTCATTTGATTCAGTGTGATACATTGCTGTACAAACAGAATGTTCACACTGAGCAGCATGAGAATGATCATTGTCTGAGAGAAGTGAGCATATGAAGCAAGCTGCTGTTGATCAACAAAAAGAACAAAATTAACATCAGCATTTGCAAGAATGAGAACAACAATGTAAGCATCATACAAAATGAAAGCTCTACAAGTTGTCAGCTCAGAGACACATGCTTATATGACACTTACATGATGATTGTTGTTGTTGTTGTTGTTGCTGCTGAGCTTGTCATACAAGAGTCAGTGCTGACATACTTAATCAAAAAAGGTTTCACATACAAAAGATGTCAGTGAAGAAGTTAAAGAAAAAAGAAAAAAAGAAGTTGTATGTGAGGTGAGAGAGTTATAACTCACTTCACTGACAGATAAGCTTAAGTGAATTGTCAGAGAAAATCACACAAGCAATGAAAAAATTTTCATCTGCAAACCTTACTCATATGAAGCAGACAAACATGTGTCAACAGACATTGACAATCATACAACAATCTTTTCAGAAGCTTAAAGCACAATCTTAAAGAAAAAGAAAGAGGTGATGTCATGAGTTAAACTCATATTAAGGTCTTATGGTCTAGTTGCTTATTAAGACTCTAAGACTAAAGCACATTATCTTTTTGCTTCTGTATGAAGCTCTTCTTTTTCTCTTCATAGTATTCTTCTTGTATTTAGAAATTATTAATTGAGCATCAGTCTCATTGCAAACCTGTGACATATTGCTTGATAAGTCTCATTTGATGCTTTAATTCAACTATATTGTGAGATGTTTCAGCCATTCAGACAAACTGAGTTTGTGAGTGTAGTTGTGATGAAGATGTATAATATTGAGTGTGTAAAAGTGATAGAACACAATCTGAATTATATGAAACAAGATCAGTAGCTATAAAATCACTTTATATGTTATTTCAATGTAGTGTTTCAGTGTGAACTTTCTGATAGATAGATAGAAACTTCTGTTTATCAATCTGATTGACATTAAAGCTCATCAGCATTTCAATGCACTTTTTATATAATTGTTTTAAAACTGAAAAGCAATCAACATCAAACAGCTGTAAAAGATGAGACAAATGCAGTGACATACAAAGCACAATAATTGATTGATTCAGACAGTATTGATTGAATTCAGATAACATAACTATCATGACTGTTTAAAATTAAAAGCCTGTATTGATCAGCTGTTTGATTCTTTGTATACTTATTGAATACAGTCTTTAATCATATAAGGCCTATTTCATTATTTGTTCAATCATTTTGACTTACATTAATAGATTAATTGTATGATAGAAGACTGTTTTTGTATCAAGTCACTTGATGCATAACAGCTTCAAAAATGATAAGTGATGAAATAGTGAGGCCACACACACAAATCATTTCTATAACTGTAACTCATTTACAATTGCCTGATTGTGTAGTTCTTGATCTACTGGCTCAATCACTTTCTGAAATCATCTTTGCAGTAGATATAACACTCATTTGAAAGCCAGTTTCATCAAAGTTATAGATATTATCTTCATGAATGCTGTACTTCACAATTGTATCTCTTATGTGTTGAAATCATGCTTGAATAAGCTCTGAATCTTAACATTTTGCTCATTGATAATTGTATTTTTGATTATATTTCAATTTGATCAATTCATAACGGTTGATAAACCTTCATACTCAATTTTTGCTCACAGTTGGTTGAATGATCAATTGCTGCCGTTGCGCAACTAGAACACACATCATTTTGTGTACAGTGATGATTCATGGTGACATACTGCGTTTATTCATTGATAGGATTCAATCTAGAAGACATTCTTTCTCTGTAGGTGTTAAAAGATGTTGTTTCAAGGTAGAGTCTCATTGTGATAGTATACTGTTGATACAGCAAAGAAACGTAGTTCACAGTATGTTGTACACCTTTGCTGCGGCGGTAGGTGTTCAGAATTCCTTGCGTAGATAGGCTTGAAGCGCTAGATCAAGTCTACCTTCTTGTTGTAAGAGGATTGATTGTTGTTCAGTTACCATTTTGATTGTTGTAGAGAGAACACGATGCGGTTTAATGAGGTGATCACTAGGTGGTGGTGACCACTAAGTGGTGGATCACGTTATTAGTACAAAGTTCTAACTAAAAACCATAAGGTAGACAATTAAAGTATCACTGTGTTAACACCATGTCTAAGACCTGATTTCAGAATTCAATGTAGTCTACATGACAGTGCAGTCGCTTTTACAGGCTATTGAGGCTCTGGATGCGGCTTTGTGTTATTTAGTTGGTGTTATATAATATTGTGCAACCCTACTGCATCCCAGGTCTTGACCGTCGCCAGGCAGGTGGCGTGCACACATTACTATTGTGCAGTGTTTGCTTTAAGTTGAGATTGGTCACTGACCGCCTACTGGACTTTGTTTGCTCGATCGGTCACTTGCACGTTTACTTCTCCATACTTCATCAACTCGCTCCAGAAACTGTTGGACTTTCTTCTGAACCACCACCAACAACCCCCTCAGTCTTTCATCGCTCTTGCAGCAAGGCCAATTCCAAAATTCATCATGGACGTTGAAGATGTCTCAACCTTTGATCAGTACTTCAAGCTCATGGAGCGGCAGAAGAAGACGCTCCAAGCAGCCAGCAGACGTCAAGGAGAGCGTCCTAAGGACAGAAAACCTCGTGCAAAGGCCATCGATGATCACATGATGCAATGCATGAGCATTGGTATGATGAAGCTAGAGTACACAGGCAGCGGTAATCACATGATGCATTCATCGTTCATTGCACCTCCATATTTGCCATCTGTGGCTTCTTTCAAGGAGCTCGAGAAGGTGCTACTGGAAGACTTGCAACTGGAAACGCATCATCGAGGCTTGTACGTTTTACTCAGAGCAGTCACGCCACCTGTTAGGATGACGGGTATCATGGTTGTCATGGAGGATGAAAGGGACGATGTGGTGATGCTTCAATTATACCAACAAGAAGACGAGAAGGATCGGCCAGCACGAGATGTCGTTGGAGAGAAAGGCGTGTGCATTGTCAAAGAACCATATTTCAAATTGATGGCTAATGGAGACTATGGATTGCGCATTGACCATGTCAGCGATCTGATCTGGCTTTCAGAGACCGACGGGAGAGTTCCTTTGCAATGGCGCCCTCGAATCAGTCAGCTTGACAAAACGGCGGATGAATGGAAATGCGAGGGTAATGCTGCTATGAAAGCTGAGGAGTTCTTTGATGCGGTCAAGAAGCAAGTCTCTATGCTCTGCAATCATGTGACCTTGCTTACAATTTATCCAGATACACTTTAGCTCTCCAGTGTCTCACTACGGCTGAGGAAGCTCGAACCATCAAGATCAATCGAGCTCTTGCCAACCTGAAGCTTCGGCGTTATGACGCAGCCCTAATAGATGCTGATTGCACTCCTGCCAATGCTCAGCCGCCGGAAAAGGGATTATATCGCGCGGCACGAGCTTTATACGAACTGGGAAGATACCAGGAGAGCTACAATTCTCTCAAACTCCTCTTGAAAGCGTATCCTGGTAACGAGGCAGGCAAGAGAGAATTGTCTCGAGTCAACCATCGATTAACAGAGCAGAAGCATGGGCACTACGACTTCAGGGCTATGTATGAGGCCACAAAGGTCAGTCCGTTGTATCTCGACCACGCAACACATATTGGGCCAGTGGAGATCAAAGCGTCAGAGGGCCGTGGCCGAGGTCTGTTCACGACGAGGGCTGTGGAGGCGGGCGAACTTCTCTTGTGTGAGAAAGCCTTCGCCCACTGCTACGCAGATACCACTGATGGCTCCCAATCATCTTCATCGAAGATTAGTCTGCTCATGAACATTCACACAAATCGAATGGTGATAGGAACACAAGGAGATCTCATCCAAAACGTTGTGCAGCAACTTCTGAGAAATCCTTCGCTTACTCCAGCATTCACATCTCTCTATCATGGTTCATATGAGCCGGTCGAGGCCACTCACGTGGATGAGGCACCAGTTGTTGATACGTACGTAGACTTACCTCACCTCCCTCTCAACACTTGCTGCATCGTCAATAACTGTGAATTTTTTGTTGCACAGATTCCTCGTTGACCGGGTAATTTCTCTGAACGTCTTCGGCTGCCCTCTGACCTCACTCAACAGCCACTTCGCAGAGCCTTCTCCTAGGGCCGAGCAACTAGAGAAGCATTACCATTCCTGCGGCGTTTGGGTGCAAGCGTCTCACATCAACCATAGCTGCTACAACAACGTGCAACGCAGCTTCATTGGCGATATGCAGATAATCCGCGCCACGCGCGATCTTCCGGCCGGCACAGAGATGATGTTCTGGTACTATGGCCCTGACGGCCACGGCTACAGCAAGAGACAGGAGAAGCTGCAGCAGACCTGGGGCTTTGAATGCAAGTGTGTGATGTGCATTGAAGACAAAAACGCCCCAAAGAAGTCAATCAAGAAGAGGGAAGCTTTGCTGGGAGACCTGAAAGCCGCTTGCAAAACCACCGGCGGTGTTCATTTGTCGAAGGCGGAGAGATTGTTGACAGCCATGGAGCAAACATACAAAGCTAATTGTGCGGAAGTGCCACGTCTGGCGCTTTGGGATCCATATCTTATGCTCACGCGCATATATGCTACACAAAACGAGCCGCAGAAAGTCATCTCCACCGCTTTGAAAGTCCTGGGCTCTCTGGGCTTCGTCATCAAAGGAGCATCTCTGCCGGGAGCTAAGAAGAAAGGGAAGGCCCCTTTCGAGGTCGAGCAGTGGGGACTGGTTTTAGATCATGTCATTGAGGCTTGGGTCCACCTGTGGACTGCATATGCGTGTGTGGCGCCTGAGCTGTGCGGAAAGGCAGAAGAGTGCGCAAGAACCGCCTACAGGATTTGCATTGGGGAGGACACTACTTTTGATGAAAACTATGGCCAAAAAGTCATCCAACGATAGCTGTCAACTTACTGTTCAAGATTTAACTGTAATTGAGGGAATTTGTGAGACCGTAATGTGTGCGAGCAAAAAAGTAGTATTTGAGCGTGTGTTAATGTTGCTTCCCATAGAGAGCTCACAGCTAAAGCGGCAACGGATGGTACGGCTCTGCTTCAATAACCATTACAGCATCACCGCGCTTCAATCTGAAAGTACCACAGTAATGGCAGCAGCGGTCAAGTCTACGCTGCGGCCTCTCGGCTGCTGGAAGTCAATACTTCGACAATCAAGACACCAAAGGGCAACCCGGCGATATCTGTCCACCTCACAGCAGACGCCGAAAGCATCCTCACCGCACCCTCCACGATTAGCAGGCGCAACCGCCATCAGTAAGTGCTTCTCACACGTAACCTTCAGGCTCAGAGAAGGCAACCCGGCCTTAATTATCAACTGCTAACAACCCTCCGCCGCTAGCCCTGAAGAAAATAAAAACCTACCCACCCCCTCCCAGCCCCCTCGCGACCTACAAAGACCCCATCGCCGCCGTCACCGCCTCCCAACTCACCTTCCTCGACCCCACCGGCGCCCGCACCAAACTCTTCTCCCGCACAAACTCCGAAGCCGCCAAAGTAGGGGACATCCTGCTCGTGCGGCTCAAGAACGGCGACCCGTTCGCCGGCGTGTGTCTGAATATCCGACGGCGAGGGGTCGACACGGGGATTCTGCTGAGGAATCAGTTGACGAGAGTGGGCGTGGAGATGTGGTTTAAGGTTTACAGTCCGAATGTGGAGGGGATAGAGGTCGTGCAGAGGAGGGAGAAGAGGGCGAGGAGGGCGAGGTTGTACTATATGCGGTATGTGAAATGCTCCTTTGTGGACAAAAGAATCAGGGTATGGGGTGCTGATCGGGGTTGTTTTGGATGTCAGGAAACCGAAGCACGATATTGGATCTGTGCAGAATATCGTGCGGCAATATCTACGGACACGGGCAGTGCTACGGTCTGGGGATGTCAAAGGCAGGGATGCGAATGCTGGCAAGAAGAAGAAGGATAACAGGAAGAGATGAGCGTTTCGACGGTGGCCTTGCGTGCGGACAGAATAGAACAGGAAATGTACCATATGTCGACTGCATCGCGAAACGAAAGGGATTGGGCGTTTTGGCCGCATTTGGGCTTGTCCTCGAATATATCATTATCTGTCACAAGGCAGGGCTACACCGATTCAGCTCTGACAGTTACACTAGTAGGCTTCCTGTCGGTCCACTAAATCAAAGGTTTACGGGTATAGGCCGAGTGCCGGAATAAGCAGGAGGCTCCCGATTCTCGAATTCCTTGATGAATATACGTGTCGACTCACGGGGTATAGTACACTCGATCTTCACCAGCTCTACAGTTCCCTTGGTGTTGGAATGTATTTTAGATATCTACTTTCGCAAAGGTATGATCAAATCTTGGTTAACTGAGCGTTTTACAATTCAAAAGAATTAAGGGAAGACACTGCCGGAGGAAGACCTGGAGTATGAGAACCTTCTTGACATCATTAAGCTTCCGACTTGTCATCATCATCTACACATATGCTAAGGTGTTATCATCTCTAAAAGTTCCCACAACGCCTAGATTCACTTCTCCGCCTGCGACAGCGGAACCCCTCACAACGATCTGTTCATCATGTCAGCGAGAACATCACGTCAACGCGCCGAAGAGAGAGGCTCATACTTGGCCCTGAGGATTGCCTTCGTCAGTCGTCTTATGGTCTGATGTATCTACCAACTTGACCTTCACACTGCTAAGTGGTGCTCCAAAGTGACTGCAATTCCCCGTCTCTTCGTTCTTCCGGTAGTCGAAGAAATTAGTTTGAGCTACCGCTCCCGCAACCTTCGCAGCGGTAAGGGCGTAGACAACCCGAGCCCCAGTGAAGATCCTCATATCAGAGAGTATCGTAGAGCTCAAAGGCGGGGACTGAGTGGCGCCCACCCGCTCTGATACGTAGAGGAGACGCAGCTTCGCCGTGTTGCCGGTTGCATGTCGTATCGGTCCAGATTCTTTGGTGAAGAGATTCGCATTCGGCATACGACCGGCCTTGAGGGTACGATCGTGAAGCCAGTGCTCGCGTTTCTCGGCATATCCAAAGCTTGATTTCTTGATCTCGACGTGGGCGTTAGCTACCGTTTGCGAAGATGCTACGATCATGGTCGGTGTCACGCCGGCGGTTGCGAGAGCAAAGTCAACGTCGATACCGGCGACGGAGTTGAGTGCGATAGATGCATTGGAGAAAAGGACACCCATAGTCAAGGCGAGAGGGTACGTGAACGTGAGCGAGTCAATAGGCAAAAAAACGTCGGACGGTTTGATGCGCTCATTGCGAGGTAAAGCGGAGTTCAGGGCGGCTATGGCAGCAACAATATTCTGTGCATAAAGCCGTCAGTCAACAGTTCAGTAATGAACTCGTCTTGCTTACTTTTTGTGAGAATTCTGTTATCTGGCCTACTGGATCTTCCCTACTTGGCCAGAACGTTAAGATGCCCGGGACTGCCTCACCTTGGGCGTTTGCAGGCAGTTGTGCTCCGACCATATCCTTCTTGTCGTCCACGAGTTCATGCCACACCGAGATTCCGACTCTGCCTCCGACACCCTCCGGTACTTCGTTCCAGTCCATGTGCCGGCCGCCACGCTGAGCTACCCAGACTACCTGCGCCAGACTTGGACAACCTTTGATTACCTTTGAAATCTGTAAAGCACCTGCCTCAGCAATGAGAACATCGGGCTCAGCTTTCTGCAGGAACTTGAAAAGGGTCTCTGGAGATCCGCTATATGGTATTAGGATAGGAGAAAATCCGTAGAAAGCGCCGGCTAGGGTCATCAGTCAGTAATTGAAGCATTAACGTCTGGCTGGACTAATAATACCAAAAATACTCGACAATAGTTCAATCGAGTTTGGCAAGCAGATCGCTACACGCCTCCCTGAGTGTTCGCGAATATATTGCCCAACGACATTAATCTCTCTTGACAGGTCATCCAAGTTGTGCTCCACCACCGTTTCCCTCCCAAGTACGGTTGATATCTTTCCTCTCAGGCCTGTGTCCACACCGTCGGCAGTCCGGAACCCGCGGACAGCTTGTCTCCAAACATCTCGTAAATCTCCGTCTCGTCCACTGGTCCACTTCGGCGCATTCTTGTCTTTCACTGATAAACCGCTTCTTAATGGATAACCATGTGGTGATTCCAAAGATCGATAGACTGCTGATTCTCCGGGCTGTCTGACTGGTGATGCTGTAGATTGGCGGGCAAGAAGGAAAGGATGCGTGTCAGGCTCCTTAGATGTCAGCAACGGGTAAGCAATCCATGCGAAGATAACAAGAGCGATTATTGTAGTGTAGATGCTCCAGCCTGAGAGCAGGTCTGAGAGCTGCGCATCGATTCTCTCCATGAGGACTTCCCAGTTACTGCCCTATTACTCGTCGATCAAATTGCAGCGGCATAGATCCCATTCCGGACTGTGTTGTAAGCCCATCGAAGCTGGAGTAAGCTTCAAGCGCGGTTGTCGGCAATCGCCGCGTGGGAACGGGAAGCCCAAGCGCAAGCGCGAAGTAAACACAGAGCTTCCTTACTGGCGATCTCCATTAATCACAGAACAACAGCACTCACTAGACGTTGGGCCGAACTGGAGAATGTTGGTTAGAGCACCTAGTAGAAACCGCCGGTAAGTAGGGTAAGTAGTAGTGGAACGAAAGGTGAGAATTCTCCAATGTGAGATCTCCACTATGAGCCCCCCTTCTACCCACATATATGCTAATAACATGATACAGCCCATATGGTCTTTTAGGCATCGGCAATGGCATCAACCAGCAGACCATCTACGCCGACAACTCTGACTGCACGAGCCTCCGCGGCATCCCCGTCTCCCGGCACCTGGAGACATCCAGAATTCGATGAGATAGCACGAAGGCAAAACGCTACCACTTTTGGCGACGGAAATGTCAGGAAAATCCTCTGGAACTCCGGCTGTCTCCTGGTCACCTGGCTTCTAGGGAACCTGATTAGGTCATAGTATGTTAAAGTCAAGCTGTCTCTTCTTCAACGATCGAAGACTAACCCAAGCCAGCCCGGAAATATACAATGCGTTGCTAACGTGGTCCATCTACCCACAATACCTTGTTCTTGTGTTTCGCCTTCTACTGGTCTACAACATTGCTGTGGCCCTCTTTCCTCTCATCCGGCGAAAGGATGATCTTCTCGATATTCCTCTGACGCCCTCTCAGCGTGCGCTGCTCGGGCTTGATCCAAATGCAACGCCGCCGATGACTCCTGGAACACAGTATATCACTCCACCCCGCTACCCGCGATCGTCTACTTCACTTAGTGGAACGCCGGGCAGTCGCAGTAGCAGCCATTGGAGCTCACCTCTATCAGGCCGGGGCAATGTCTCGATTGGAAGAAATGGTGGAGAATCATCGTTCTCGCCATCAGCAAGCCCGCTTCTTCATAAAGCGATTGCTGGAGGGCCTAAGGACTTGATTAGGAGGCACAGCTATGGCTCACCTTCTCCGCTGGGCCCAAATACAAATGGAAGGAGCATGAGTATTCTGGGCGCTCCGAGCACGCCAAGTCCGACCGTAGGGAAAGGAGCAAGTGTAGGGTTGAATAGTCGCTGGCTGTACGAGAAGGGCAGAGGCAGCCCAGGCAGTAGAGGATTGTATTCATAAATACTGCATCCCATCGGTGCCTCTTAGGGTTTCCAAGTATCGTGTGTATGCATATCAGGCGCTTAGAAGCAATACTCGTTGACTGTACTACGACATATACCGTCGACTGGGACGCCAGGATCAGCTTTGCAGTATTACGAGCATTATCACTGGGCTGATAAGTACGCGTGAAGCACTTTGATTGTAGTAAATACTGCGGTCATACCAAGCTCACCGTAGCGGAGCAAATAGTTCTGCCGATCATCCAAGCATATGACACAGCTAAGCTTGTTTACAGAGCAACTGTAGAAAACAAAACGTCCTACTCTTAGGAGATTAATGTTATAAACACCACCAATTCCATATGATAGATGTCCAAACCTTCGCTACTCTCTACAAGGTTCATGTGCAGCTCATGAGCTGTCAGAAGAGCAATGGGCGCTTCTGACTCGAAGCTCGTCTTCAAACAAGGAATTTTCCGTCTGTCAGAGGAGAAGGATATTCCAGCAGATGACCCATACTGGACCGGGGTAGACTCTCCTTGTATTACGCATCTTCTTTCCACTGTACTGACGGGAAGTTAGTTTTGGGAGCTCCCAGATTCCACAGAATATGTCTTCAGTCTTTTCTCGCCAGTCGATATCCGTCGTAGCCGCGATACATCTCTCGCAAATCTTGAGACCCTCATCTTAGCAGTCACGTCCCGCTTGTTCATACTTCGCAATCATCCGTCATTCCCCGACCCAGAGCTTGCGCCAGATCGCGACGCTCTCAACTGCATTCGAGTCCTCAGCCGTGTCTTACCTTTCCTCTACGAAGCGGACAATCTCGAGTCATGGGAAGACAAGTTCTTCTGGGGTGCACGGAGGAAACGGTCAAGGAGCGCTCAGATAGCGAGGACAGAGGTCCTGTTCGACGAAGCACAGCCGGACGACAATCCATTACCTCGAAATGTGACAGATGATTTCGAAGAAGCAAAACCACTGGCAGAAGAGCTGATTGATACTTTGACGGATATGCTATTCTATTGTGATTTCACACTGCCAACGCCACAGGATGGGAACGGCAAGGTCAGGTATTCCATATGGTCCAGTGGGGTGGGCTGCAACACGTCTATAGGGACGAGCAAGGAGTTCGAGAGTAACAGGACAGAGATCCTGCGGCTGTTACTTACCTTGACGAGCAAGTCAATGTACATGCCCGCTAGTAAGTTAAGGTCAACACCGCCAAGGATTTGGTGAGCTGATCGAGTGAAGACATGCTGCCAATAAACGGGGTAAAAGCCATTACATACATCACAACTTGCCCAGACAAACAGGTCGTCTTGTCAGTGTTATGCTCATTACTCAATACCGTAAGTTAATGTTCACACTTAATGATTTGAGCAGATCCTAACCAGAGCAGACATTAAAGTACAACCCAGCTAGTTGGCGGCTCCCCTACGATCATGTGGTTCTGAAGGACCCAAAACAGATCCATGTCACATACTGCTTACAATTCCTCCTTGTGCTGCTACTATATCCAATACCGGCAAATGGTCACGGTCCGTCATCGAAGAACTACTATCGACACTTCCTTGGAAGGTTACATCGTCCCCAAGACTTCCAATTCCTCCAGGACGGAATGACAAGGATACTGCACCAACCTGTGGGCATTCACCCAGCACTTTCGTTATCTTGTGATGAACTGACGAGATGATCAGCTACAAGCTACCTCCGCATACCTGCCTGGTAGCCAGAAGTCGTTGAAGTGGGCTCCTGAGATGATCATGCTCTTCTGGGAAGTACTCCAGTGTAACAAGCGCTTCCGGTCCTTTATCGTTGACACTGACCGAGCTCACGATTTTGTAATCTTCGTACTCTTCTATGCGATGGAGTACAAGGCAGATCCTTCTAAACAAGGAGTAGTCAGGATGTGCGTCTTCGTACTGCAGACGCTGAGCGTGGAGCCAAATTTTGGGAAGAGGTTGAACAGGAACTTCGAGAATCAGGATACATTACCAGCAAGTATAAGACTAGCAAACTTCAACGGTACCTACGCAGACCACCTCGTCATAGTAAGCCCTTTTTACTGCGGATGAAATCTAGTTCCGGCGACTAATCCAAGCAGTCGATTTACACACTTATCACCGCTAGCAAAGGCAGGCTTGATGCCATCTACCCAGCGCTCCTGGCTATAGTCAACAACATTGCTGGTTACATTGAGAATCTTGGTGCGACTGCAAGCTCAAAGCTACTGCAGCTGTTTGCTTCGATGTCATCCCCAGCATTTCTGCTCGCCAACGAAACCAACCATCTACTACTGCAATCATTGCTAGAGTCGATGAATGCTATCATTGAGCATCAATATAGCAGTAAGTCCGTGGAATGCGGTGTTTGTGCCGAGACTGAATATTGAACAGAAAATCCAAACTTTGTCTATGCGGTGTTGCGATCGAAAAAGCGGTTCGAAGCCCTGCGAAGCTTTACACTGAAAAGCGGACAGGCGGAGATTGAGCGGCTCAACGAACGTAGAAAGGAGAACCTGGACGAGCCCGACTCACCTGAGAGCCCGGCACGCATGGCACGAACAAGTTCCATAGACAGTGCCCGGAGCCCGGCGAGCGCCCGGACCCCCAAGCTAAGTGGTGTGCCCGAAGAAAGCGGAGCGTTCGCCATTGGTGATGATGAGGATTCTGAGGATGAGGACTATCGTCAACCCACGCCATCCCAATCGTCGCCTTCGAGACAGAGTTCTAGAACACCTTCCGTTTCGTCTTCGGTCGACGATGCGGTTCCGATGCAGCTAAGAGGCATGTCTGAGAAGGCGAGAGGGAAGATGCCGGCCGGCCAACCTTCGTTCTCGAGACAGAATAGCATGACCAATCTCAGCAGTCATGCCGCGACTGTGATATCGTCCAGTACCGACTTTGCCCCAACAACAGATTGGGTAAGACTTCAGCTGCAGGTTGGTAATAAACAGGCTGACACGGCCATGCTAGATCGAATCCTGGTTACCAGAATTGCCTCTACACACGATTCTCACCCTGATCACTGAGCTCTCGCCCCGTCTTTCTCCGTCTGGCGGAACCTCGCCGAATAGTCGGTCCTCCCTCGACATCATACGTTCCGCTAGAATCCCAGGTATTGATCCTTCACCGATCCGTGTTCACCTATTTGAATGGTCTCCTCTGTCATTAGGTTGGTACGAGTCGCTGTTGTGGAGCTTCATCTTCGCCAGCGAGATGATCGTTTCAAAAGGTACCGTGGGCGTGTGGAATGGGACGACCATCAAGCTGTTCAAGGTACAAGAGACAGCGGCTGAAGGACCGACGTTGCTGGCGCCCAAAGGAGCAGTTGATGCTGTGGGCAGCAGCCTGGTCCAGAGGATAGGAAGTCTGAACCTAAGAGGACAAGAGTCGCATAGGGCAAGTGGCGGTGGCGGAAGTGCACCGGTAACCGTCAGGGAGGTTTGATTCGTATGCTTGTGTGTACGCGCAAATATGTTTTCAGGGGCACTCTTCCAATTGACGCATAAGATGCAAGCTGTTTCACAGGTTTTATGTCATTGTCGGCGTTGTCCGGTGCTAATAAAGGTCATCGCACTCGGTACGAGGTACCTTTCATGTCGTACGAATTGGATTGCGGAAGATTGAGTTTTGCCATCGCTCATACGTTGCAGCGCCAATGAGTAATGTGGCTGTGCGTGGTCTGTGCTTGACTCGCTTGTCGATCATCACCTCCCAGCCAATCGAAAGACTTATCACATTAAAGAACGACGCGCAAGCCTCAGGAACTCATTGCTAGCACACAACCGAGTGGCATATACCAGCGGTGCGCCACAACTTAGTCTTGCGATATCTTCTCCAGCCACATGTTATTCTTTGCAATGGCTACCAGCGATGATGGGGAAGAAGCAATCAACCCGTACAATATACATGTGAGTAGAACTGAATCAACATAAACTACTCAGATATGGAGTGTTTAGGGCTAAGAGATGCTAGGTATCTTCGAGATATCTGGAGCTTACGAGACAGAAATTGCAGTTGACTCGATTACCGCATGAAATACTGCTTCCGAAAGGGAGAGAGTGGGAGTATGGAGTCCCGAAAAGTGATCTAGAGCCACTGGTCGACTTTTGGTACGTAAGGTATTTAGCATGGCTAGGTCGTCTGAGAAATCCCATCCATCGTTTGATGTGCTGTTCCGCTTGCGCCAGATGTCCCCTTTCCGAATTTTCCGCACTCCATAGTCGACTACCATGGTCAAATAATCTCCGTGGATATATAGCTGGAGTAAGATGCTTCAAACCAGAGTTGTATCTGAAAGCACGATTGGCATTGCGCCGCTCCTCGCGTCTTATTGCTATCTCTTTCGCTTTGCTCTTTCATTCTTTGGAAGTCCTCTGGGAGGGCTCTGCGCTCTCCCATTTTACTTGCCGAGTATCCATCTCCTCATCACTTCTGAATGGTACCCTCTCTGTTCTGTCAGCTAAATGAATTTGCCAGGCTCGAAGACTACGACTGGCGCGCTCAGGAATCTCTCATCAACGCTTCTCTACCTCAATACCGCACTACAATCTCGGCTTCAGCGCCTCACTCGCCGCTCCGCATACACTTCGTACACAAGCGCTCACCACACCCGTATGCGACCCCACTTCTTTTCTGCCATGGCTGGCCAGGGAGTGTGTTGGAGGTGTCGAAGATCATTGAGCCATTAACGAACCCTTCCAAAGGCGAGGACCTGCAAGCTTTTCACGTGGTGGCACCAAGCATACCGGGATTTGGCTTCAGTGATGCTAGTCCGTTAGAAGGCATGGGGTTGAGTGCGACTGCGGGAGCATTCGATGCCTTGATGCAACGGTTGGGATATGAGCACTATGTGGCGCATGGCGGAGGCTTGTAAGTCAGCGTCTATCTCCCCGGCCAGATAAAGTAGAAGCCGAAGAAGCTGACCAGTGATCACTCAGGGGCTCTGACATTACGCGGCTTCTTGCTATTCACCACCCTGGATCTTGCCTTGCCACTCACGTCACGTCAATAAATGTTCGAGAACCGTCACTGTTCCACCGACCCGCCATATGGTGTCAATATCACCTCTCACGCTTAATACACCGTGTCTTCCCCACAGCCCGAGCATTCGGCTACCACCATACCGATTTCTCACTATCTTGCATGACAGGTAAGGACGAAAACTCTGGTCTCCTTAGACACCCACAAACACTCTCATACGCACTTTGTGACTCCCCCGTCGGCCTTCTCGCCTACATCCGCCAGCACCTGCATACATTCTCCAGGACTTATCCCTGGTCACCCACCGACATCCTGAACTGGACCATGCTCCACTGGCTTCCCGGCCCTGAAGCCGGAATACGCTTCCATCGCGAAAGCATACTCGACATGAAAGATGTCCTCGAGCGATGGAGTCCCACTCCACTTGGTATCAGCGTGTTCGCCGGTAGCTGGCGGGGTCCTCCGCCTGTGTGGGGCGCTTGTGTTCAACCCTTGATGTGGCAAAGGAGACATGAAGGCAGTGGAGCGTTTGCTGCCTGGGAGAGGCCAGATGAGCTTGTGGAAGATCTGAGGGAGTTCTTCGGAGAGGTTGTCCTTCCGAGGGAGGAGAGGCTGATAGTGGTGGATCTGGAAGAGGTGGACTGAGGTGCGCTGGACAGCTTCCTCGTACAACATGGGAGTTGTGGAACTTCAGTCTAATCTTGTCGCACTCCTATAGCATTTGGTTTCGCGAGAACACGATGGACGGCCAACGCCGAATGGTCCTGGACATACAGGTCGGTGTGGAAGGGGAATCCGCTGGACTAGACGGGTGCATCGGCGCAAGAGCCTTGTACCTTCGAGGTCTCCTGGACGCTACTCTATACAGATAGTTAATAGATAATACCGGATCACACGAGCGACTCAAAGGTCAATCATTCAGCACAACAAACATCGCAGCCTTCTTTTACCTCCGAAGTGTTGGGAAATCATACTTGTACTCATAATCTTCATCTTGATGGTGGTCAACCAACAAGAAGTTCCTTTGGAATGGTTCATTGGAACCTACACGGTGTTTACTATCGATCAAAGCGGTTGGGCTTATCCAGAAGTTTGCTTGCGATCCGTGATCATATCATGTCCGCTACCGCTCTAAGTTAAACAACAATATTGTATACTCGTCATTATTTTATTATTCCGCTGGTTCATCTTCAGAACCTAACGAGAGCCTGACGCTGACTGTTTCTCGGCTTTTTGTACTCCTTTACTCAAGATATATGTATTGTCGTGTTTGCATAGCCTGGTCCGGCAGCGGAACCACCCAATACAAATATTCTACCCATTCAACCTCAACGTCCCCCGTTTTTTAAGGCTGTGGGAAAAGACTCCCGCTCAGAGTGCGGAAGATCCTGATGGATGAATCCAGAGTGCGTGCATGCGTCGAAAAGCTTAGCTTTGCTTCAGCTGGGTCTTTGAGTTATAAGCACTCGAGCTTGAGGGTCTGCAGCTATGCTATTGGAGGATCCAAGGTTGGTTGGCTTGTTCTGGTTGCGTTGAAAAGCTGTCCTCTGTTCTGGACCCCGAAGCTGGAGGCGTGGCCTGGTTCGAGGACTGACTCAAGTCACACAAGCTGTCTGAGTGGGAGTTTATCGGCAGGTCGGAATGTATTCGGAAGGCAGATTGAGTATTTCGTAAAAGCTCCACATTATTCATGCTGATGCTGATCGAGATATGATCATTGCTGGGATGCCTTCGAGGATTTCATCCGAGCCTGGCGTTTTGCTTTCCCGTAGTGGTATATCCGGTAGCTAAAATAATCAACAACGACGTATCCTCGACATCCCGGCGATTGGCGCGCATAGGGCTGATCCAGGGTCGTGCCTCGGTCGTCGGCTGTCAGATGGTGGGTCAGATGGTGGGGGAAACTGATAGCGACACATCTCGGAACAACATTGATAGGACTAACATTTCGTTTCTTGCAGCGATTCACTTAAATCTTGTTGCTAGATCTCTTTTACTCTTATTTAGATCATTCTCATAGCATTCCAGAGCATTTGACCCAGTTTGTCGCGTGTCGACACCTCCTCCATCTTCTCTTTCAGTAATAACATGCCTTTCAATACTGCTCTTACCAGGTCGCTGGGAATTAGAAGTAGGTGTGGCCGCTTTCCATCAAATCAAAGTTGGTACTGATATTGTTCAGTACCTGTGATTCAGGGTGGTATGCAATGGGTCGGATACGCTGAGCTCGCGAGCGCTGTCAGTAATGCTGGCGGTCTTGGGATCGTGGGGTCTTCTATCCAGCGTTTTGAAACACCAAATATTGATGGCGTTTCGACAGTTGACTGCCTTGACACAACCATCGCCAGAAGAGCTTCGCAAGGAAATCCGAAAATGTCGGACCATGACTAAGAACCCCTTCGGCGTCAACCTTACCCTCCTCCCAGCGCTCGTACCACCCGACTACCCTGGCTACGCACGCGTCATCATCGAGGAGGGCATCCGAATCGTCGAGACTGCAGGGAATAGTCCTGGACCAGTCATCAAACAATTCAAGGCTGCCAACTGCATTGTCCTGCATAAATGCACTACAATCCGCCATGCTCAGTCAGCAGTCAAACTAGGCGTGGACTTCCTCTCAATAGACGGTTTCGAATGCGCTGGTCATGTTGGCGAATCGGACATTACGAACTTCATTCTCTTAAGCAGAGCGAGACAATCACTGAACATACCATTCATCGCATCTGGAGGCTTCGCGGACGGACAGGGTCTTGCAGCAGCACTCAGCTTGGGAGCGGAAGGTATTAATATGGGGACAAGGTTCATGTGTACCATTGAGGCGCCGATACATCAGAAAGTCAAGGAGGCCATTGTGGATGCGCAGGAGACCGACACTGAGCTGATCTTGAGGCGGTGGAGGAACACCTCGAGATTATTTTCAAACAAGATTGCGAAGGAGGCTGTGAAGGTCGAGAAGGAGAGTACGACTGGGAAGTTTGAGGAGGTGGCGCCGTATGTGAGCGGTAAACGAGGGAGAGAGGTGTTTATCAATGGCGATGTGGACTATGGAGTATGCAGAGTCATCCAATCTCTCATCTCGAGCCGCAACTGCTGACGTGTTTGGTCAGGTGTGGACAGCTGGCCAGGTTATTGGACTGATTCACGATATCCCATCTTGCGAAGAACTCGTCAAGCGAATTGAGCGAGAAGCCGAAGAAACCCTTAACAAAGCCAGTTCGTTGATCATAGGCAATGATCAGGTATCAAAGTCGGCATCCGGCACTGTTGGGGAAAATATGAACAACCCAGGCGCAGAAATATGGGGTGTTGGGAAGAGCAAGTTGTAGAGCTCTGGTAACCATTATATCAATGCGAAACAAAACCTCTGGCAGACTGACTTGGGCCGTCCATCTAAACCTGCTGACTGACAGCCCGTAATGCAACACAGCAATCAACGCTATAGAGGTATTAAGTCTACGATTGAGCAGCCATAAAGCCTCAATTCTTAGTGAACCAAGTAAGGCTTTGATGCGGCAAACCCATCGACTTTTCTAAGAATTCCAGGACTGAGAGGATCATTCTCTACTATACAATTTGGTCTCTCAATAATGGAACGCAGGTGGAGAGCAAGCTACGATTGGTTAGGGCAGAGAAGGGACTCATGGTGTGCCGCGAGGACAGAGAGGGAGTGAGCGCGTTATTAGATGGCAATACAAAGACGAGATTGAGCAGTGAGACCACGACGGTGAAGAATTATGTTTTGTATTTCGCAGTGTACTAAAGTTGATGGGTTTTACAAGTGCTATTTGACATGAATACGTACCAGATAACAAGGAGCATGCCAATCTGGAAGACGGTCTCCTCTCCGCCTGGCCAAACTCACTTCGGTCAAGCCTCACTGGAAAGTCTAGACTACGGGACAGATTTGCAAATTCGGAAGCTGCGTCGGAGTCTTGGGCTGTCACGATGCTTTAGACCTCCCGTTTGAGCTTTGATTGATCTGTAACCCTGATATGAAACGCACCGAATCACCGAGAGATTGATAAAAATGCGCGATTAACGACGGGTATGTTCATCTGAGGAGCCTCGAACGGTATCGACAGAATGCCGACGACATGTTTCACCTGCTCATCATCCCAGAAGGTAGAGAAGTGAGCTTTTGAGCTGAGATCCTTGATGTTGGAAAGAGAAAAGTCCGAAACAAAAAGCGCGCGGACCTTGTTCGTGCTTTGAATTAGCGAACTGTGATTGGATATAGGAATGACTAAGGGTACAGTAGCCGAGGTTTGATGACTCCGTTGTGACGACAGCACCAAGACAGCAACAAGTTGTTGTTAGTTGAGGGTGATCGTTCATCATGTTGGCTCAGAGGATAATACAGCAATCAATGCGCCGGCGTAAGTAATCAGGGCCGGAATTGTAAGGAAGACGAAGCCCACCGCTAAACACCGTACAGTCGCCGCGCAGCAGCAGCCGGGTGCCTTGTCAAAGACAGCGCTATCAAAATTCGCTGCCCCCGCTGCAGTAGCCACGAACAATCACAATGTTCAGTCAAGGTAGGATAGCCGCTGGGAACTGCCAGCATCTCACGACGGACCTCATCCCTTCTTTGAAAGGGGCAGCCGCTGACATGCGATACCCCACCAGACCGGTAGCAACCCAGACCATAAGAGCCAACGACGCGCACGAGATTCTCGTCAAGCAAAGGCTCAACCGGCCAGTATCACCTCATCTCTCGATCTACAAACCGCAGATCACCTGGTACGGATCCGCCCTCAACCGCATCACCGGCTCGTTACTTAGCGGTGGCTTCTACGTCTTCGGCGCCGCATACCTTGTGGCCCCACTGCTTGGATGGCATCTTGAATCCGCGAGCATGGCCGCGGCTTTCGGGGCGTGGCCGTTAGCGCTGAAGGTAGCGACCAAGATGACAGTGGCGTTGCCGTTCACATATCATAGCTTCAATGGTATCAGGCACTTGGTGTGGGATATGGGCAAGGAAATGAGTAATAAGCAGGTGGTGGTGACTGGGTGGACGGTTGTCGGGTTATCGGTGGCGAGTGCGGTAGGATTGGCTTTCATCTAAGGAGAAGAGTATAAGTATTGGGAGGAGCGAAAGCGTTACCTGTTGTATGAGCATAGTTACATCACCACTGAATGATTCCTCATTGTTGCTGTTCCTACTGATTCACGTGCCTTATTCATTGACATTGAAACAATGGAGAAGCAAAGCCTCAGTCACGCGAGCCCTCGTCAACTTTAATCAGACGTCCTTTACCCAGAGCACGGCTCCTTCCGTCTCCAGCATCTCTCGAATCGCAGTCGCTAGCCAACAATACCGGCACCTCTCAATCCGCAAAAGAGTCTCTGGAACACTCTCACCACATCGTCCAGATCCTCCAGCCTGTCTTCATCGGTCGTGTTCTTTCAAGCCTTAAGTCCAGGATCTTAGGAGTCCCCAAGTCACCGCTGCCATCATGTCGATCTCGACCTCCAGCTCCCACTCGGCATTGCGTTTTAACTTCCTCGGGTTGCCCCCAGAAGTACGTTTACGAATCTACGAGATCCTGCTTGTGAGCGAAAGCCAACCGCTCATGGTGGACCGAGCAGTCCAGGCGCCTTGGCGTCAGCTGCTGGCACTAGAATCTTCAATACTTCGCCCATTCAAGCTAGTCTTCAGAGAAGCCAGTCGAATTCTGCATTTCAAAAACACATTGTGTTTCAGCAGCGCTGGTGACGAGCTGCGCTGTGTCGACCTCTTCTTTGACTATTTGAGGCACCTGCGGTTGCCCGGACGGGAATCGCAACTTCAATACGCTATCTTCATAATTGGCGCGAGTAGTTATGCAGCGATGCAACCTATATTCGCACTTGCCTTCACCAGATACTTGGTATGAGTGTGGGGTATACAAATCCCCCAGCTGGACACCAAAATCCTACCTGATGCTTTCGGCGAGAAATTCCCTGTTACGATGTTCGCGGAGGCTCTTCAGGGCGTCAAGGGTGTTGAGAAAGTCACTGTATCTGGATTGGAGGACGAGTTGGAAGTGAAGCTGGTGGAAGAGGCTGCACTGGGAAATTGAGGAAACGAGTAGAGGTCGCCAGATAGGTCAGGCGGCAATGAACGGCAACATTCCTTGGCACAGAAAAAGCGAAGGGTGACGAGACGACGAATGCCTGGATTCCCCTGGCTTGGACGGGCTCTAACCTTCCGCCACCTTGGACTCCAAGACGAGCTCACCGTGTCTGCATGGGCCTTTCGAAAGGCTTTCGATCTGGACGCTCCCCATGCCGTGGCCCCACTTCTTGGCTCTACATCTCACAGTTCTTCACGTTACTTGCTCACGGACACCTTCGACTTATTCTCGTACTAGTTACTCACGTCTCTTTCGCGCTACTCGTCGTTTTCCTGTACTTTCCGAGCCACATTTGCTCTACAAATGCTGGAAGTGCTTCGCCACATCCCTTTTCTCCTTCCTCTCACTTCGAACTTTGGCTTCGTGGGATTGGACGCTTGGAGAGCATAACCCTAGCGTATCCAAACACCCACTCTCCCCTCTTCCTCCATCTCTCCCCCCGATCGTTTCGCAGCAAAGCGTTTTGCCCCACGTCTGCGTTCCTGTATCCTCTTCTACCTCGACCGCTCTGTTCCGTGCTTTTCTCGAGACTTGATGAGCATCATATCCAGAATTCTAAATAGATATAGGCCTGTCGCTGGCAAGTAGACCTAGCCATGAAGATTAGTACTGCCTACGCGACTATGGGAGCAATTCTGATACGAGATGGGTTTGACGATTTCGGTGTCTTCGCTTTCATGTACGTGTACATGTATCTTTGCCCTGACTGATTTTATCGCGCTTTAAAGGGGAAGGGGGGGCAAGATGGATGATTGTCATGGGTGTCTTGCCTCGGACGGTCTATATCCGGGCAAGGTCCTCATGCTTAGAACGCAGCAGCATTGTGATCCATAGTTTGTACAAGATCAAGACCCGTAGACACTTGCCCGAAGATTGTAAGCAACTGCACGTCATAACACAGCAGCTGTTCGCCATCCCCCCACTACAGTAGCACAAGTCTTGTGAACAGTAAACAATTCAAACATGGTAATAGCCACACCCAAAGGTCTGAGAGGTGAGAAGGATATGGTGATATACTAGACTAGCTAGATAATAGCTATCACCGAGGTTGGTGAGTCCAGTGAAAGTTCCGTCACATAGGAGGAGTGAGTATTAAATATCGAGTCTCCCAATCCCAATACAAGGACGAAAGCCATATTGTGGTACAGTGTCTAATTCTATCGCTACACGTGATTAAGAGGTTGGGAGTGGTCCCAGTGATCTATGACAACGAAATGAAAACACTATCTATCTCTCTGCGTAAATGAAAGGCTTTGGGGTATTCCCATCGATCTAGCCCAATAAAAAAGGATGAAACATGGTCCAACAGCGCTGGCATGGCTCCTATTCTGTCCTTCGTGCATACATCAGAGAGAACGCAAGTAGATAGAGAAACAAGATGGTGCAGTCGCGGTGGCTCAGCAGTCGCAGCGACGAACCAAAGAGAGCAATGCCAGTACCGATACAATTCGTAATGACGGGTTTCTGCAGGAGAGAGTTGAGCGGTGTTCGGCCGAGGTGCTTTCACGAATTCCCTTTGTGACTACCTTCATTTCTGGCAGCCCTAGATGAAGACCTGTCCGAAAATGCCATGTCAGTATGGGATCTAAGTTAGAACCAGCTGCATTACTCTGAGCATACCGTAATCGGAGCGGCTAGCATTAGCTCCAAACTGTCGTCCACGACGCAGCTACTTTTCGCATCTGGGATCGTAGGGCTTGAAGGTGGGACAGGCGGGTATGGCCGAGGAGAGGGCGGATCCTTCCGTGACAGCTTGTTGGCCGTGGGTAGGTTGAATAATGCAACGTTACAGGAATCGAAGGCATCATCAAGTAGCTGCGGTTTTTGATCTTTCGTGTTGGCGGACGATACAGCTGGCGAGAAAACAGCTGGCGAGAAACGGTGTCTCAGAGCCATGAGGGAGACGGTGTTGGTAGTAGAGGCAAAAGAAAGAGGACAAGGGTCAGATTACTCAGAAACAACGGGATATTCTCGATAATGACAATGGCGCGGTGGAGACTGGATGACAGACTTTGAGAACGAGCTACCGTCACGGGAGGCAGGAGCAATATGTAGGCTGGCGATAGTGCCCAGCCAGCTGCCACCTCAACACAGTGGGCCTTCCCGCATAGCCCATCGAAGCAATCAAAGAATGTTCGGCATCATGCAAGGTCCCATCCCGCCAGCCATTCCGTCGGGATCCATGTGTTTGTGTGACTTGCATGCGGGCTTCGGGATGTGGCATTGTCCAGCCAAACAGGGAGTAATCATCCGCGGACTTGGCCCGTCGAACCCAGATGTAATCTCGGGAGTACAACAAATAAGACAAATTCGGTACGACATCTTAGTATCTCTCGGCACGGTAGTGTGACCGTCCGATCACGATCCCTTATCCAGGCATGTTGCCTTCCCGACGGGTCTCGATCAAAGGAAATAGCAAGACTGGATGCCTCGTCGGGAAGCCAAGGCTCCGAAATAGCTCGTTACATCTACCCCGCCAACAGATGGAAAAAATTCTAACAAAGGGCGACGATCCCGCTTCCCCGTGGTAACGCAGAAAGTACTGGGTACGAGTCTTTCACCACTTGAACGACGTCAAAGGTAAGGAAGGAGACACCAAAATCTTTTGGATCTTCACACCGGAGTAGTGGTGACGAAAAGATGACCCGCACTCCCGTATCATGGCGGAGTAACTAAGCAAGAATAGCTGCTTGACGCAGCCACAATCCCGATCCTCTTGCAAACGCCGGTGATGGGAGAAGATGGGACTGCTCATTGGCGGGTCTTGGTAAATCGACTTTTGTATATCCGCATTGCTTGCCGTAGCTGACAAGCACACTGACCGATGCAGAAGTCGTACAAAAAAGCAGAGGGTCTTGGTAAATCGACTTTTGTATCCGCATTGCTTGCCGTAGCTGACAAGCACACTGACCGATGCAGAAGTCGTACAAAAAAGCAGAGGACTTTCTACCAATGGAGTTCTCTTCGGACAGTAGTTTCAGCTGTGTTGAAGTGTTGTCGTTCATTTAAGGCCTGCGGCCGGAATAAGCGGGCGCCACAGCAAACGCCTCGAACCTCAAGCCTCTGGATTCCGACGCATTTGGACAGTCGTACAAACTCTAATGCGAACCATTATGAGCAATTCGCCGTAAGCAGTGGAGAACGGCACTCAAGGCTCGAATAGAGTCCGTTATACAGACCTAAGCACAAGACGCCGAAGACCTGGAACGCCACGCCAGCAATTGGATCAACAGGGCGGCCTCGTCGCGGTACTAGTTGTGATGCAGGGTCGAACAGAGAATCAGTGGACCGTCTGATTGAGCCTTGAGTCGAAGGAGTTTACTGTGAACGCCTGGGAGTCGCGATACGTTTCTGCACTTACTGAGTGCCATCAAACCCTACGTTCAGGGCTTACTAGCATCTCATCAACATCTTCCTCTGACTTCACGATGTCAGTCTGGAATCCGGACAACATCAAAGATGTCGCAGAATCTGTCGGCCTCGCCTCACTTAGCAACGACGTTGTTGAGAACCTCTCCCGGGATGTGGAATATCGACTGTCGCAAGTTTTGGAGGAAGCCCTGAAATTCATGAGGCATAGCAAGCGGACGACATTGTCAACGCAAGACATATCACAAGCGCTGCGAGTACTTGATGTGGAACCTCTCTATGGTTACGAATCAACGCGCCCTCTCCGTTTCGGTGAAGCTTCAATAGGACCAGGGCAACCTCTTTTCTATGTGGAGGATGAGGAGGTTGACTTTGAGAAACTGATCAACGCACCTTTACCCAAGGTGCCCCGAGAGATCTCTTTTACTGGTATGTAAACGTTGCATCGAATCTAAACCCATTACTGACCCTGGCTTTAGCACACTGGCTTGCTGTAGAAGGCGTGCAACCGTCGATACCGCAGAACCCGACTTCGGCGGACTCCCGGAACCAGGAATTAGTTCCTAAGGGTCCAGGAGCAAACTTCAGCCTGGCAGCTATCAATGGCAATGATAACGTCGCCGTAAAGCCGCTAGTGAAGCATATCTTATCAAAAGAATTACAGCTCTACTTCGAGAAGATCTGCAGCGCCATCCTAGACGAAGCCAACGACGAGTACCGAGTAGCAGCTCTAGCAAGTCTACGAAGTGACCCAGGACTCCATCAATTAGTCCCATACTTCGTCCAATTCGTCGCCGAGAAAGCCACGCATAACCTTAAGAATCTCTTCATCCTGACACAGATGATGCAGCTTACTTCCGCCATGCTCGACAACGAGAGCCTCTACGTCGACCCATATGTAAGTCCCCGCTGCAGGCCACACACCACAGCACGCTAACTGACATGGCCAAGGTTGCGTCCATCGTCCCACCAGTCCTCACCTGTCTTGTCGGCCGTCGACTCGGCGACGCCTCCGCTCCTCTCGCGCACTTCGCCCTCCGCGACCTAGCTGCGTCGCTCGTCGGCATGATAACGAAGAAATACGCCAAGACATCACATACACTCAAACCCCGTCTAGCACGCACATGTCTGAAGCATTTCCTGGACCCTAACAAACCTCTCGGTGCTCACTACGGCGCCATCATGGGCCTACAAGCCGTCGGTGGGCCAGACGTAGTCCGAGCACTAATCCTACCGAACCTGAAAACTTATGAAACTGTCATCAAAGACGAGATTGTCGAAGATGGTCAGAGAAAGGCAGAGGCGGAGATGGTGCTCGGGGCTATCCTTATTACGCTAAGGACACTCGAGAACGACCGGGTGGAGATGATGAACGGCCAGGCAGGCAATGGCGGCGAAGAAATGAAGACCAAGCTGATCGAGAAAGTGGGAGAACTGGTGGGGACGAAAGTCTTTGAGCTGGGCAGACCTCAGCTGTCACATGCCGTTCTCGAGGATCAGGTTTGGCTTCGTGGGTCTTGATGGTGCACCTTTCGTAGTTCTGCGACGTGCGCTGCGCGGGAAGGGATGGCGTATGGAGTGTTCACGTCTAGGATTTTGAGGATAACTGGAGTACAACTACTCCGGCTCTGTCTTCGAATGACGTATGTAGGGAAGACTACTAAGATACCTACTTCTCCCCCTCACCGTGGTCGTCTCGCGTTTGCCTACAGGCTTGTACGCTTGTGTGTGATGAGAGTTCATTACCGCCGTACTGGTCCCCAATAATTGCACCACAAGGTGAAGGGATTTGGACATATTGAGCCGATGATCTGCAAATGGTGAGCAATGATGTCACTATGGAACGGTATCAGCAAAGTAATGGATCGTCGTCAATGACCTAGTTTGGCGTATATGGGGCTGAGGCTCAAGATAGTGCCTCGTCTTTCTAGATACAGCACTCTCTCGTAGTTGTAGAGAAAGACGTGCGAAAGTACAGGGGTGCCAACCGAGCATCACGACAATACGCTCGCAAACTACATGTATAAAGCAGACTTTTTGGCCCGAATGCGCTCTAGCTCATGAACATCACCAACCCCGCTGAAGACGCAAACAATCAATACACGGCTGACCTACCTATTTCGTCTTCCCCGTCGGAATATTGAACAGCACCGCCGGCTTCCCATGTAAGAACGGTCGATCGCACCTAAAGTACCCTTTCCGCTCGAATTGAATGATGTCGTTCTCCTTGAGCTCCGCGACATTTTCATCCGCCCACGCCTCGGTCCTGAACTCGGTCGTCGGGTTCAAGAAGTCGTCAACATTATCGTCTTCTTCGATCTTGTCCTTTGTGATCAGATAGTCGAAGTCGACGAGTTCGACTGGGATCAATTCCTGCCCTTCTCCCGATAGCCAGGTGATCTTCTTCTCAGTCTTTTTGACGTCGCCTTGGAGGTGTAATTCCAGTTCGAGTCCAGTGATGTTACCGTTTAGTGGATTTAGTGATGTGTGGATCTTTCGAACGATGGCGTTGCCCCAGTTCATCAGCGTAATCTCCTCGTCTTCTTTGAAGGTCTTTGCGTCTTCCTGCTCAATCAGGATTGACTCGCTGTATGCAACCTTCTTGGTGCCCAGAGAAGGATTCTTGCCGTGCTTCGGCTTGGCCTCAGCGTATGGTGCTACACGTGCTCCTCTAACTTTCGCTTTCACGGCGTGTTCCTTAGTAATGGCGGTATGTCGAGGCGCAATGGGGTCGATATACTTCTTATTGGTCGCCCAGAATATTGTCCAGTCCAGATTGACGATGTTTCTGCTTGGACCTTGCTTCAAGATGAACTCCCGTAACGCCTCGATCGTCATACCGCGCCGTCTGATACCGCGAATGGTGGGAAATCTTGGATCATCCCATCCCCAAACAATACCTTGGTCGACAAACTTAGTCAGTTTTCTCTTCGAGAGGAGCGTACGTATGAAGTTCATACGAGCGAAGTCCCATATGTGAACTTTTCGTAAGTTGAGTGCAGCGAGCATCCACTCGTACTGAGGGTTACGATCCCGGTACTCGATCGTCCTCAAAGCATGTGTAACTCCCTCCATTGAATCAACAATAGGACAGCAGAAGTCATAGGTCGGGTATATCTTCCACTTGCTACCTGTGCGGTGATGTGGTTGGGGATTGCAACGGTAAATGACTGGATCGCGCATGGCTTTGTTCGGATTATCCACTGACATCTTTGCTCTTATGCACCACTTCGCGCCCGCTTCTGAACCTTGTTTCATGGCTTCGAAGTGTGCGAGATTTTCTTCAACGTTAGTGTCGCGGTGCTTGCTAGCAATGCCATCCATCCTTTCAGCTCGCATCGTCTCCTGATCCGTGTCGTCAGCGTATGCTTTGCCCTCCTTCAACATCCGCACGCAGTACTGGTAGAGCTCTTCGAAATAGTCGCTAGTATAACTGGTTTTATCCGGTCTGATCCCCATCAAAGCAAGGTCCTCGACAATAGCATCCTGAAACTCCCCTTTCTCTTTCGTAGGGTTGGTATCGTCAAACCGGCACAAAAGCGTGCCATTGTACTTCTCGTGCGCAAAGTAATCATTTAACAATGCAGCTTTGGCATGTCCAATGTGGAGATATCCCCTTCACAGGATGTCAGCCTGGTGAACGTAAAGTGGCTACATCTGCATGGTACGTACGAAGGCTCCGGAGGAAACCTTGTCACTACTCCTTTATCTGTATCTGGCAGCGCGATATCATAGCTTGCACCCTTGCTGCTATCCGCTGCCTTCTTAGCCTGCGCCTGAGCGTTCATAGACTGAACGGCAGCGGTAATCCAAGGATTTGCCTCTTCGATATATCTGAACCACCGACTGACATTGATCATACTACCTTTCTTCATAGCCGAAGCGGCGGCTTTGTGTCCTCGTATTGCACCCCAGATCAGTATGTCAGCTGTAGTTAGGGTATACCCTACGATATGGGACCGTAAGGTAAGATGCGAATCAAGCTCGAAGAGGGGACCCTCGACAGATTTGAAGTCGGGCGGGAAGAACTTCGGCAATCGAGTCATCCACTCATCCTGCTACACGGCAAAGTCAATAACGGGCTATTTCAGCCTGCGGATTGCTCACTGACCAGTTCTTCATGCACTGTCCTGAGGGAAGGGTAGAGCTCGATGAGCTTCCTGACGATTGGTTCGCCCTCATGGACTGAGGTACCATTCTCCATCACTAGCTGAAGGCTTTCCTTCTCCTTCGACTCTGTAAGTGCCACTCCATCCTCAAAATTGATATCTATGCTGGCTTTCTGCGTATCGTTGACGAGGGTTGCGAAAAGTAACGCAGGTATTGATGTTGCCTGGTTGCCTTTGACGGCGATATTGAGAGTCATCATGAGGAACGGCCTATTGCTCGTTATGCTTGAAGACAATGGAAGTGCTCGCAGGGGGTGGTGAGTTTATGCGTGAGTCAAATTGGTACTTCGTAATTCGTACCTGCAGGGGTTGCAAGCTCTCGGGAAAGTTGGCGCGGCAGACGTCCTAGGACGAATTTGATACTCAAGATCCATCAACGCTTATTACCGCCAAAATGGCCTCCGCGAAGACGTGCATGGCTCAATGGAGCAGTCGGGCACTACCTGGCTTACGCTTTAATCCTCAAGTATTACCGCTATCAGTCTTCCTCCCATCGCTCCAAGTACGATACGCCTCAGGATCCGGCCAGAACCCCCAGAAGAGCAAGAAGAAAGACGCTCCAAAGAAACGGAAAACCCGCAATACCTTCAAACAATACAATCTCAAAGATGCAGACCAATTCTCTTTATGTGACGCAATGCGGTACTTATTCTTGCCCAAGCCCCAAATCTCAAACTCCGTAAATACGTAACACTTACAACCTCTCTTAGCTACATCCGCGCCTTTGAAGTCGGCCGTCCTCCCACCTCTGCCAAATACGAAATGCATCTCAAGCTCCGCACTCTCAAGAATGGCCCTACAATCCGCAACCGTATACGCCTTCCCCACCCCGTCAATACCTCTATCCGAATTTGTGTTATATGCCCTCCGGAGTCTCCTATCGCAAATGCCGCCATCAAAGCCGGTGCGTCTGTAGTAGGGGAGGATACTGTCTTCGACGCTGTCAAAGATGGACGCATAGAATTCGACAGATGCATCTGTCATGTTGACTCATTGCAAAAGCTGAATAAGGCCGGCTTGGGGAGGTTACTAGGCCCAAAGGGCCTGATGCCGAGTGCGAAGCTCGGAACAGTCGTGAAGGACGTGGCAGCCATTGTCAGGGATATGGTTGGTGGTAGTGAGTATAGGGAAAGATTGGGGGTTGTAAGGATGGCTGTTGGGCAGCTTGGATTCACACCAGAGGAGATGCAGAGGAATATTAGGGCTTTAGTGGAGAAGGTGAAGAAGGACATGGCGCAGTTGAGCGACAAGATAAGCAAGGAGCTACACGAAGTGGTGAGCTCAGCAACATACCCATTGTACGTGGATTGAATATGGCATACTGATTGTTCAATAGGTCTTAAGCTCTACGAATGCGCCTGGCTTCAGTCTTAATGGCGACTTTCGAAGTCCGGCATCTCCTCCAACTAGAGATCTGTCCACGTTATGAATGAGCATAGTATTGCGTGTAAAGATGTACGATACTATCTGCGCTCGTATATAAAGTCATCGTTATTACAAGAGCTAGGACGCCATCGCTATGCTTGCGAAGCCTATATGGACCAAGAATATCCCTCTACATAAGCTCTTTGAGGATCTTCAAGGCATCCCTTTCCTCCCCCATTTCGCGGTAAATGCCCAGTACCTTCAGCAACCTGGCTTTACTCTGCTCATCCACCCCTTTAGCCTGCTTCAACGCAGTACTAAGATCTAGCAGTAGCGTATTCCGTAATCTCAGGAGCCTCTCCTCTTGCTTTACTAAGAAAGGATGCTCTGGACCAGTCCACGCGATGAGATGCTGGACGTAGAGATACTGCTGTACATGGCGCTGCAATCGAGCTGCAGACATCGTGTTTCCCAGGCCCTCCTCTTCACTCTCGTCTTCACTGTCACTCATCTCTAACCCATGATCCTCTTCAGCATTACTCTTTTCTCCATGGAGGTTGCCGTTCGGATCCACCATCAAGCGCGCCTCCAACCCCTCCAACCTCTGGTCTACTTCCAACAGCTTCCTCCCAACTATAATCTGCTTTCTCGTCGCTGCACGCTCATAGAGCAAAGTCTCAACTTCCTTTTTCCTGTCACCCACATTATCCCTCAGCCCCTCAACGTCCCTACTGAACCCAAGCAATCCAACCCTAACATCCTCCACTTTCTCCTCCCCACCCTTCAAACTCTGGCCCAACGACAGAAAATCCTGATAGTTCTCATTCACCAGATCCAGCAGCTCTTTATTGAGCTCCTGGCTTCTGGTACGCAATTCGGTGCGTAGGTCTTCGAGAGTTTGATGTCGGTTGTGCAAGGTTGAGAGGAAGGTCGTGGGGTCGAAGGTCGGTGTGAGGAAGGCGGAGCGCGCGAGGGGTTTTGGGTAAGGGAGGTCATCGTCTGAGAGATCGGAACCTGAGGAGTCGTCTCCGAACTGGGCTGAGGTTTAGCTACTTTCACCAAGGGAAGGTCGAGGTTTGGATGTGGTGGGTTACGAACGTAGAATCTACTCATGCTGTTGTTCTGGTGAAGATTAATTGACTATAGCGAGTCAATGATACCCTCTTTAATTGGTTCAACACACTAGTGGCAGTTTTCGCTCTGAACAAGACGTGCCGGTTAAAGACTTGCAGAAACCAGCTACAGGTTACAAAACCTTCGTCTCTCGGCTAGTAGCAAACAGCGAGCAACAGTCGAACGCATCCAAGGTCACAGCCTTGCCCGGCCCTGACGTAAAGTCTGTTCCCGATTGGGCCTAGAGCCGGATCTACATACTGCCATAACGTACCGCTCACTTGTGATACCGCGGTTATAAACCTTCCCAGCAACTTGCTCTAATACTACATCTAGACTCATAGACCCTGCGCAAGCATCAAAATGTGGGTCACGTCCGATGCCTTAACGCCAACAGCTGCCTCGTCGCCGGCTTCTCTTGCGCCCGCACCCTCCACCTCTGCGCATCAACTTTCAGCAGCCCATGTATCACTGGCAACAGCACCCTCAGCGATGGCAACTCACTCAGTGCTCACTACAAGAGAGTGGATAATTCCACCTCGTCCGAAACCTGGTCGCAAGCCCGCCACCGATACGCCCCCAACGAAGCGCAAAGCTCAGAATCGCGCCGCTCAGCGAGCCTTTCGTGAGCGACGTGCTGCGAAGGTAGGAGAGCTGGAAGAGCACATCAAGAAGATAGAAGACGAGGATGAGAGGGAGCAAACGGAGCTGAGAAGCCAAATCGACAGGTTGGAAGCAGAGGTCGAGCACTACCAAGAAGAGCTGATGGCTTGGCATGAGAGGTGTCATGGATTGAAAAAGAGCTTAGAAAATGAGAGGGGACAGAAAGAGGCCTTGGCCCAGGAGCTTGCGACGTTACGGAGTGGAAGAGATAAGGAAACGGATGCGGTACCTTTACCGCCTAGGAAATCTGGCCGGAAGAGAACAACAACCACCCTCGAGCAGCAGTCTGATTCACTGCAGAGCATACCTGATCCCCTAGGGATTCCGATGGGGTGTGGAAGTTGCACGACTACTAGTCGCTGCGAGTGCATAGAGCAAGCCTTCAATATGTCCAACATTACATTCCCGGAAGACTCTGCACCAAAAAGGCCACTTTCACCACAGACCTCGACCAACAACAAACGTGTCAGACAGTCCGAAACAAATCCCAAGGCTGACGGTGAGGAGCTTGAGATTGATTTTACGACTCGTTTCTCCACTAAGCCAATCGCTACTCCTGCTGCCGTACCTTCTAGTGCGCAGCCAACAGCTGCGTCACCCACAACTATTCCAGATCCCTGCGGGTTTTGTCAAGATGGTAGTCCATGTATCTGCGCTGAAATGGCGGCTGAGAACGCCCAGTCAAACCATCTGGCACCTACACTCTCCCAGTTTACGCCGCCACCATCAGAGGGCGATGTAGTCTCGAAAGTAGCAGCACCGCCTCAACCAAACTCAGCCCGTGCGATGTCTTCGACCGCCAACCCTTGCGCCAACGGTCCTGGAACCTGCGCCCAGTGCATCGCGGATCCGCGAAGCACAATATTCTGCAAAAGCCTCGCTGCCGCCCGCACCTCCCCTACCCCAACCAAGAACGACACCACTCAAGGCTGCACCGGCGCCTCCAGTACTGGAGGATGCTGCCGTACACAACTTCACGCCGCCCGCAGTGCAGGTCTGACGCTCACCTGTGCAGACGCCTACACCACACTCTCACACCACCCTAACTACACGGAAGCTAGCGATGACTTGGCAAGCTGGATGCCTAACCTGCAGACTCGACCAATGCCTCCGGGTGAGGAAGGCAGACCTGCCATGGAGGTGGATGCTGCGAATGTCATGAGTGTGTTGAAGTTCTTCGATCGGAGGTTCGGGCGCGATGATCACGAGCAGGGCTGAGTGGGATTCAAGGGTTTCTTGGCCGCTTAAATATTAGCTAGCATAGCATCACATCTCGCTCTTGCGGCACGCCATAGCTAGATAAGGACGTCAAATTAAACCCATTATAAATTCTCACCCAGTACTCGGGGTGAAAAAGACTTTCACTACTGTATCATGCATAACGCTTTCAACACGATCATGGTCCATCACGCAATGAGGGTCACCATTGCATGGCTTGTCTGGCTGCTCTCACCACGAAGAGTTGGCACATGAATACAGTATAGTTACAAAGCCAAGAATAAGATATTCAGAGAAGCTTACCAAAAGAGATCAAAAGCCGCCTGGTTGCTACTTCGTTAGAGTGCATTTTGCCAAGCTGAATGCTGTACATTGAGCACAGACATTTCTTACCAATTTGTACAAGCCAGCCCTATTCGCCGCGCTACTAACGCCACCCACAATCTCTGGGACTATGTGAAATGAGTTATATGTACAGCATCAAAACTCTCCGCCCTTCACTCCAGCGCCACCTAGCGCAGTAGCGCCCCACACTCCAACAAGGCCCCACATCCCCACTCTCCACCCCCTAAACAGCCCCTCAACACCCTGTCCTTTCCTCCTTCCTTTCTTTCCGATTTCCACAACCGGCGCGCCGCCCGTGCCAACTACCACTTCTTGCCCCGCACCACCTTCTTCCTTAACGATCGTCCACATCGTGCCAACGATGCCGCGGTAAGGGCCTACGTCCACGATCGTTTCAGGGGGTGTCTGGCGCGCCGTTGATGGAGAGAGCGAGGAGACGACGCTCATTTGTCCGCGACGGAGGACGGTTTCTAGGGGAAGCCGGAGGAAGAGTTCAAGGGCTGAAGAGAAAAATGTTGCTACTGAGTACGTGTTCGGCGTAAGGACAGGATCAACACCTAGTCGGGACCGCAGGAAGAGAGGGGCCGATGTCGTGAGAAATGTGGGGAGTGTGCTATGCAGTAGCGTGATTGTTGCTAGAGACGGAGGTAGAGTGAAGATGTAAAGTGAGCTTAGTGATTTGAGGAGTGAGCGCGGTGGATGCGTCGAAGGGGTCAGTATAAGTCTTGTTCGAATGATGTCTAAAGGCGCTAGGACAACGCCTGCGATGCCTGCTGCAGCGACGGCCACGCCTAGGGAAGCGAACGGGTAGGGCGAGTCGACAATGTCGAGGCCCCCAACCCCTGACCCGACCAACAAACCCGGGTCCGGCACGTTCAGCAGTACGCTTAGCAGGCTTCTTATCCAGGACTCAATTGTTTTGAGAAGCACGCTGTAGATGAAAGTCGTGTTTGCACCTTTCCAAACGCCCCATGCACCTTCCTTCGCCCATAGTTGTGAGATAATTTCTAGTAACGAGTCGCTGCGGCGAAGATCGAGCTTGTGTGGAGAAGAAGTGGTACTCGGGGAAGTGGGAATGTAGCCGGCGCGGTCGGTGACGTGGCGGCGACCACGAGAGTGGGACGATGAGGAGCGATGGGAAGATAGGGGAGCAGAGGAAGTGAAGTAGGAAGGCGAGTCTGGGTCGGAGTCATCCGACGGGAGCTGCAGCCGTAATGTTAGCGCACGATTGATATAAGGCTCAAAACGGAACACACGTCGCTGTACATATCGTCTCTATAGCTGCCAGGTCGCCGTCGCATATCTTCTGCCGCAGCAGCAGACCTTGTCCCATCACGTGCTACATGTACCTGCAACACAGTCTTCGCAACCTCAAACGGCTGTGCCAGTAAGACACTTGTGTATTTCCATAGAGCTTGGTCGGCCAAGCCTTTTATCACCTCCACCGCCGAAGGTGATGAGTCGGAGAGGTACTCGGAGTAGTCCAGATCTGACAGGATGTCGCGCGCCGAGGAACCAAAGCTGGTTTTTGACGTCGAAGGAACATGTTTGCTGCCGAAGCTGTTTGCGAAAGTGGTATTGGGAGTTGGATCAGCAGGAAGACCAACGGAAGGAGGGATATAGTATGGTCTTAGGGGATTTGGACCTTCCCGTGAGGATGACATCGTGAGGGTATCAAGTCAAGATTGGCGAGAGCATGAGGAGGTGGTTGTTTTCGCGGAGAAAGAAAGTTTGGTGACGATGATGCTCGCTTAGAAAATCGTGCATACGAACTTCTTTTTGGAGATCTCGGAGCTCTTTCTGACACAAAGGAACCACTCACGCCATATTGGAGGCTGCTGAGCATGTCAGTGCCCAGGATAGCGGCTCAATCGATACGCACAACGCTACAGCGAGCCACGAGCGGCGATTGGAAACCAGCAGCAAGGACCATCTCAACGTCATGGACGAGATCACTTTCATATCAACGCGGTAGCGACGAGAGAGGGCAGCATACCAGCATCTCATCAGGGAAATGGAGAGCACCCAGAGGCAGCAAAATACTTTCTAGAGCACGGCGACGATTCTCAGCTTCAGCTATCGCAGCGCATGGCCATCTAACACCTCCCAAGCCTGGCGAAGAGTATAGATTTCTTCCTTAGGGTCTTGCAACGTAGAAGACCATACCGATGTGGCTGACTTCGATCGTTGTACAGGCTTAATGTTACGTTCATTGATAAGGAAGGGGAAGAACACACTTTCAAGGTCGCAAAAGGTGACAATCTACTTGATATTGCGCAATCAGAGGAGCTGGAAATGGAGGGTACGCTGTAATCCAGTCAGGCATTCAATGGGTCCCTATTCAAGCAGATTCTAGGTGCATGTGGTGGCTCCTGCGCTTGCTCGACCTGCCACGTTATTGTCGAGGACCCCGATATGTACGATAAGATGCCTGAACCCGATGACGATGAGAACGATATGCTAGATCTCGCCTTTGGATTGACAGAGACATCGAGGTTAGGATGTCAAGTGAAGATGGCGCCGGAGCTGAATGGTCTTAGAGTAAAGCTGCCAAGCATGACGAGAAACCTGCAGGCGAGTGATTTTAGTGGAGGAAAGAAGGGATGACCTGACCAGGAGAAGCCCTCGAAGCGAGTGGACTGTGTAGATATATCCAATTTCGCCGCCAGCGAACCAAGGGGTCCACATGAGCGGGTATGCATTTACAGTATGGTATGTGGGGCAAGCCATATTGCCCGCATGGGTCACCTGCATGCACGACGTTCCGTATATGCTGTTAAGCCCTCTGACAAGGTCTCATCCTAGATCCATCATGCTTCTTCTATCATCTTAGCCTTCCCACCGGTACCCCCGATCAGCTCCAGAAACCCTTGTTTACTCATTTCAGTGGCCTTTTCCTCCCTTCTCCCTGCTCCCACAACCCCCTGCTTCCGGGCCTCTCTTGCTGCTTCTTCAGCCTTGACCTGTGCCGCTCTCACCGCATTGAACAACTTTACTACCCCTCGTTGCGCCGTCTTCCTTAACCTCTTCTCTTGCTCTGCTATCTCGCCCACAGTCATACCATCTGCACCTGCACCATCGGCGCTCGCAGCAGCGCTATCCAAGCCAAGGACATCCTTTACTCTACCCTTGTCAAGCTCCGCCCTCTTCTCCTCCCGCAACTTATGCTTCGCCTTAGCCTCAAGCCGCGAGTTCGACAGTTCCTGTGATGCTGCTAATGCTGTCTTGCTGCGCGCGAGGACAGGATCTGCGCGCTTTGATGTGGAGAGCTTGGAGCCTAGTATCTTGGTCATTGACATTGCAAAGGCATCCGGGTCGTTGCGCTTCCGTTTCTTGGATGAACGCGGTCGTGACGATTCTGATTTGGACGAGACATCGGTGGCTTCTGAGGCAGAGTTGTTGCTATCAGAATCTGACCCTGAGCTTCGATCCAGGATAGTGCTGTTGGCGCCTGTCACTTTAATGCTGCCATTGACCAATTGAGCTTCTTCGTCGGTAGCTTGAAGATTCACCGGCGTAACTTCATCGCGCTCGAGCGCTGCCTCGTCTCCACTGGAGCTGCTATCGTAATGCTGCTGCTTTCTAGGCCTTTTAACTGTCCGAGAGACTTTGCCTTTCATACCGTCTTCGATCTTGCGCTTTTTCGACATCGTAGGCGCCATTGTAGGAAGTGTAAATCTGTCATGACACTGCCCAGGAAGACCTCGTGGGAGGATTTTGAAGGTGTTTCTCGGCTCCGATTGGATGAGTGAACTAACTACATCCCACCCCGCCGTGGCCATCACTAACAATACACAACGCCCTCTTACTGCAGCTGTACGGTAGTCCGAGATAGCTCGCCTCGTAGTCTGTATCTAGATAACCAGTGTTTCGATGAAGTTTCCCTGAGCACTCTCCAGTATGGTCCTTCAAGATTTGGGCCGGCGGATCAACGCCGCCGTCTCGGACCTCACAAGGTCAAGCAATCTTGATGAAAAGGTGAGTTTCGCAAGTCTAAAACCTTTCAAGACGCTCATAGTGATACGAGTAACACAGGCTTTCGATGGCATGATCAAGGAAATATGCGCCGCTCTGCTCGAAGCCGACGTAAACGTCAAACTCGTGGGGAACCTACGAAAATCGATCAAGCAAACCGTCAACTTCAAGGATCTTGCACCTGGCGTCAATAAGAAGCGATTGATCCAGAAGGCCGTCTTTGACGAGCTGGTGAAGCTTGTTGACCCTCACGCCGAACCCTTTAAGCCGAAGAAGGGAAAACCAAATGTCATCATGTTTGTTGGTTTGCAGGGCTCTGGAAAAACAACCACTTGTACAAAGCTCGCCCGCCACTACCAGTCAAGAGGGTTCAAGTCATGTCTTGTTTGCGCAGATACCTTTCGAGCGGGCGCATTTGACCAGCTGAAGCAGAATGCCACGAAAGCGAAGATACCCTACTATGGCTCCCTGACACAGACAGATCCAGCAGTGGTGGCAAGGGAAGGTGTGGAAAAGTTCAGGAAAGAAAGATTTGAAGTTATCATAGTAGATACCAGTGGTAGACATCGACAAGAGCAGGACTTATTCGATGAGATGGTGCAAATCCAAAATGCCGTGAAGCCGGATCAAACGATTATGGTGTTGGATGCAACAATAGGACAACAAGCAGAAGCGCAAAGCAAGGCCTTCAAAGAGACGGCAGACTATGGCGCAATCATTATCACAAAGACGGACGGAAACGCCAGCGGTGGTGGTGCCATTTCTGCTGTAGCTGCGACGCACACGCCCATCGTCTTCATTGGTACCGGCGAACACATGCTCGATCTCGAGCGCTTCTCCCCTCAACCCTTCGTCTCAAAGCTGCTCGGTATGGGTGATATGCAAGGCCTTGTTGAGCACGTGCAATCCTTGAAACTTGATCAGAAAGACACAATGAAGCATATCGCCGAGGGTGTCTTTACCGTCCGCGATCTTCGAGATCAGCTTTCTAACATCATGAAGATGGGCCCGTTATCAAAGATGGCAGGCATGATCCCAGGCCTCAGTCAGATGATGGGAGGTATGGACGACGAGGAAGGTTCCATGAAGATGAGGCGCATGATCTACATCTGCGACAGCATGACCATCAAAGAGCTCGACTCAGATGGCAAGATATTTGTTGAGCAGCCGACGCGGATGACGCGAATAGCACACGGTAGCGGCACGAGTGTAAGGGAAGTGGAGGACCTGCTAACGCAGCATCGGATGATGGCAGGCATGGCAAAGAAGATGGGTGGGAATATGAAGAATATGCAGAAAGCGCAAAGTGCCATGGGTGGTGGGAATCGGCAGCAACAAATGGCGGCCATGCAGAAGAGGATGCAGAGTATGGGTGGTGGAGGGGGTGCGGGAGGGCCTGGAGGGATGGACTTGGGCGCCATGATGAAGATGTTGGGAGGCGGGGGAGGAGCCGGCGATGCTGGTATGCCCGGTGGGATGGACATGCAGAGCTTGATGAAGTCAATGGGCGGTATGATGGGAGGAATGCCTGGTATGGGTGGTGCAAGCGGTGGAAGAGGGAGAGGTGGACGATAGGGTACGGGTATCTGGGTTATTGCATTGCATGGTTCGGAATTGCATCGGCATGGAGTTGGATGTTCGGGGCTCCTCCATAGAACTTGAAAAGTCTCAAGATTGGTATCATGTCCTCCTGGGCTTACCGTCACAGTTTGGTGCCGCTGCCGGTCTCTACGACTCGTTGAGCGTCAATTGTCCGACCGCGTTCCGCTCGCCGGTCGTGGTAGTTTCGTGCCCAGACACTCCGTCACCTTGCACAGAGTTTGGCTACTTGCAGTCAAAGAGAGTTCCAAGGCTTATGATGCTAGAACAACCACAGAATGTCTTACCGCAGCATATCAGTATCACGTTGATGCCCGCCAGGGCGTTACGGAGATAGCGCTTGATGATCCCCACCTCGGCAGATCTTCCTTGTTCTTCCTGCCGGTGTCTTTATGCTTGTCCATAGTCTGCTGAAGCTTCTCAGCTTTGACGATTCGACTTTGTTGCTTTCAGTACGGTTTTGGTTCCCCTTGCAAGTTTGCACGCCTTGCTCTAGAGTTCTTTCTAGAAGACCTTGCACTGATTACTTGCGTCTTAACGTTTATAAATTCTGATCGAGACTACCATTCTAAGTCTCATTCCGCTCTGCACTCGAAACTATGTCACGTGCTTGCTAGTTCTCCTGTAGCTGCAATGGGTTTCTGCTTGGAGCGCCTCCAGGGTCGTCGGCTTCAAGTACTTGCATCTGCAAGAGGAACAGCCTATTGCGGAGGACATCAGCACTACGACTCCGTCACCACGCCTTGGTGCTACCATTGCTCTAAGTGACACTCAATGGGTGAGGCACTTGCGAATCATGATCTACTGGAGGACCTCAAGATGAACACATTATCTCCAGGTAAGGTTATACGTGTCTTGGGCAAGTCCCACCGGACTGCAGTGCTTCAATCTCTATAATACAGTGCTAAATGACTTGCCCCACAAGGCTGTCGCAGGCTGGATATTGTTTGAAGGAATCCGCGACTTTGGCCCAATTGACCGGTAGTTTTTTGTTCTGTCTGTAATGGTGAACGAGAAGATTCTGTTGGTCACTGAGGTCCTTTAAGATTCTTTTGGTATGGTTGAAGAGCGCTGGGAACCGCTGCTGCATCGAGGCCTACACACCCTTAAGACTCTGCTGGGTCGCCTCTATTTGCTTAACGATGGCGCAACGAGCACAGAAGTCCTCCCCGGGGACATTCGTCGCTGCCATAGCTCTGCTTGATGGGCTTGTGAGGAAGATCACCAATCAGTTGAAAGATCTGGAAGATCTGGATAAAGTAAGGAAGGACCCCAAGTAATGATATTCTGCAAGGGCAGCGCTGATTAAACGTAGACCACTCATCCGTAAGTCTTACCGGCATTCAATAACAATGTATCACCGGCTGACCCTCATCTTCAATCTGCCTTGTGTGAGACGAAACTATTACAGGATGTCAGAAATAGAGGAGGAGGATCCCAACACAACAAATTGGAAGATCTTGTCTTTACAGCCCCACAGTGTATTTGAAGGAATATTATGTCACACAACTTCAATGTCACCAACAAAACGCAGTCCCAACCCTATTGGACGCATATTCGCTTCCGCACCCATGAGACCGGTCGGTGTCTTTCGAAAAGTGCCGGGCATTATGGAGCGGATACAATACGATACTTCATAATAGAACACAGTAAAGAAGTTATTATCGGTACTTCTTCCTCACACCACATTGTGTCTTCGATGGGTGCTCTCAAATGATCTGAATCTGGATCGAAGCTGGTTAATTATGGGAAACTTGTGACTATGTACTTTATCTTTCTTTTCGTTTCTTGGACGCTTCAGTGCTGATAGAGAATGATGAGGGCCGCATTCAGAGACTCATTTAATTTGCGGGTGAAGGGTGGACTCTAGCTGCTAGATTTGTGGAGTGACGACAGGTGCTTCAACAAGACCAATCCCACAGCAGTGTACTCGTCGTTTGCATTTTGGCTGAGCATTGCAGTAGCATTGGTGAGTCCCCGGGTCTTGTCTTGGGTGACCTGGATTTTGTCCTTCTCGTTCCTCAGACTTACCCTCCCCGCCATTTTTGGTCTGTGAGGAGGTTGCGCCGGGGTGCTGAGAGCGTGGAAGGATGCTGAAAGCGCCGAGCAGGTTTATGAAGTGGGGTAAGAGGCTCATGTATTGAGCGACTCTGAAAGATATGGGGAGACAGAAAGAAACCCTTTGCTGGGCGAGATAAAAGCGGGAGTTAGACGTTTTCGTGGTGAACTATAACTTAGCGGCACTCGGTTCTGGGTGTACCCAAGACGTTGCTGTTGAAGATGATTGGAGTCCTCAGAGGGCGATCAAGCCAGCTCGGTGTAGCTACCCAAGCTCAGCATGTGTAATATGGACGTAGTGACCAGTTGATTGGGACGCGCTTGTCAGGACGTATAGCCAGGACCACCATTAGATGTTCACCAGGGTCGAAGGAGCTGTCAAATTGTAAGATATGATAGCTGGACTCCCTGCACCATTCTCTGGGATGTATGAGGAGCAATACGCCTATAACACCCTTTAGTTGCATCCCAAGTCTCAGTCCTTGGGTCTGTGATGGTATAATCCTTTCCTTGATGAAGCAGGCCTTCATGACTCCTTCTGTGTCGGCAAAGAGCATAGGAAAACTGCTCTGTACAGAGGCTTCCACACCCCTGGGGGTCTGCTGGGTAGCTTCCTCGTGCTTGACTATTGCATAGCGAGCACAAACTCCTCCTTAGGATACTCAGTCTGTTTTCTTGAATTCTGCAGTTCTACTGGTGGTTCATTCTGAGTTACGGTCAGGTCTGAGAAGATCAGAAGGTAATATACTGAGCAGAGCCAGGGTCCCAAGTGACCTCGATTCCCGTTGTTTTGCACTGTATATAAGCTATCACATAGACAGGAGCGACCTAGCTTATTGTGGTTGTTTTGAGAACCTTTAGCGAGTATGGAAGTCTGAGAAGTAGAATATCTGAATGATGTTTTGCGTAACAATAATTTAGAAAGCTATCATTTATAGAAGACCCCAGGCAGCTACCACAAAGCAGAGGGGCGAACAACTTCCGCCAGCTGTACAAAGAGCATAGAAATGCTGACCATGACTGATTCCACTGACGATGATTCTTGAGACACAATGTTGAACACTGATGAGCCTATCAGACACCGTAGAGACGGCTAGTAAAGTCCCCTACACTTACACCGAACCGATTCTTTTCTGTATGGCCGTTAGCAGGCTTCTGACCTTCTTTCCTTCCTTATACTGTCCCACAATCAGACGCATGCTTTAGCAAAGAGGGACAGCCTACTGTGATGTATTCCCTACCCATGATTCTGCCACCACATCATTCGTGCTCTATCATGTGATGACTAGAATGACATTCTTCACTGAGCAAGTATCAGGTCTCCTGCCATTTACTGGCTCTGCTATTTTCTGACACTGTAGCATATATTTTGTGATACATCGCTGCCAGATGTTTGAATGGTCGCGATTCC
>JAABUP010001685.1_pt1 | contig 45823 bp, 63 predicted proteins | sample 5559201 | NCBI WGS metagenome assembly JAABUP01 (sample SAMN10711887, study PRJNA513373) | rock metagenome | isolation source: Antarctica rocks | place: Antarctica
GGGCTCCATAATCTGCTTGAGTGACTGTGCAGTGTTTTTGAGTCTGCTGAGTAGTTAGCTGCAATGCATGATTGTAACCAGAAAAGAATGGCAGCCACAAAAAGTTCGCCAAAAGCAGTTGATTGTAGCAAAGGTCACAATATGGGCACCTCAGCAGCATACAGGCAGACTGCAGCAGTTATGGCAGTATTGACCAAAGGTGCTGACTGATGCAACAGGGTATCATCAGGGGTGCAACAGCACCCCCTGAAGCTGTTTCAGGAGAGAAATAGGAGCCAGACACTATGGCCAGGAGCCAGACTGTGTTTATGCCCAGCAAGATTATCTCAGTAGCTTCCAGACAGGAAACTCCAATGATGGGCTATAAATGGAAGGGCAACTGCATTGTGGGATGCCTTGTGGGAAGCTTATTTGTGGGATGGAGGCCAGGAGAGGCAGACAGAACAAGCATGATGGCGTGAACATAGCAGGACAAGTGTAGCAGGACAAGCATGACAGGACAAGCGCAGCAGGACAAACATGGTGAGACAAACATGGCAGGACGAACATAGCAGGACATACATGGCAGGACAAACATGGCAGGACAGACATAGCAGGACAAACATAGCAGGACAAGCAGAGCAAAACAAAGTTAGCAGGATGTGTATAGCAGGACACACATAGCAGAAGCGACAATGGCAGGGCAAGGGAGGCAGGCAGGGCAACAGAAGTAGGCAGGGCTAGAGAAGTAGGCAGGCAGGAGGGGCCAAACCTGGATGACAGCATCCCGCATGTCGGCCAGAGAGATCTTGCCATCCCCATCCACGTCCAGTGCCTTCAGAGCTTGAGGAATCTTTTCTGGAGGCATGAAGAACTCCAGATCCATGGGCACAATGAAGTTCCTGTATGTGACCATGCAAAATTGACTGATGCCACAAATACTGTCAGTATAAAGAACGTAATGTCCCATACATTGGCTTTTATCTTCTCAATGTTTTATAGGAAACCGGAGGAAAAGGGATTCGAATCCACACTGCAGGCATTTTGACAAATGGGACCAAAATGTGCACAGCAGCTCGCCTTCCTAGTACAACTGTGCATGTGTCTCAAGCCTTGAATGCTGTGCAACGAATATCACTCCAGACGCAAATGGCATGTACTGTGTGCCATAAGCTGAAGTCATGCAAGCAAGCCGTCTCATTATTGCCTCATAAGGCACTAAATTGGACCTTGTGCAAACACCAATAGGGAAAACAGATCACGCGCAGCATCCTGCGAGCTGTGACAAATGTGCACTTACTCAGCTCAGCACATTGCGCATTTGCCAGACCCAGCTAAAAGCACGTCGCAAGTTTTCGACTCTGCACATGCTGCACTGCCACAGTTGCTTCATGCCAGGAGGAGCCATGACATTTAGTGTTTATTGTATATTCCTTTCCCAGTTATCGTCTATTGACTCCCCTGATGAGTGCTAAAGACAAGAAATGTAAATTGATTGATGTACCTGTCAAAGTTGGGGCGCACATTCCAGAAGAGGTAGAAGGCCAGCTTGCGCGCCTCCTTCTTGCTGTTGAGCTCATCGCTCTCCTGGGCCTCCCCCAGCTGGTCTGCAAAGCTGTGCCGCAGCTTGTTCTCCCGCATGTGTTTCTCTAGCCTGTGCAGCCGCTTTATCACCTTGGGGTCTGCCCTGAAGCTGGGGCCCCCTGACCTGCCTTGGCCACCCCCCTGGCTGCTGCTGCCCTGCTTGTCTTGGACCTGCTGTGTTAAATGCAAGGTTGTGTGCAAGGGAAGGCCAGGGGAAAGTCATAAGAATGCTATGACGACTTGAGGAGGTTGTTTCTACCATGCCATGCACCTGTTCAGCTATACAATAGCTGTCCCACTTGGGGTCTGCTTTGAGGCGCCTGCATAATCCTGTGTCTGCTGCTGCTTTTGTATTGCAGTTCCTGTGTCAGCAGTCAGTTGTTTACAAGATCTAGCACAGGTGTATATTTCAGAGCCTAGGAAGACAATGAGCAGTCAATTGCCCACACGCAACTGTGAGGCACCCACGCTGTGGTATAATCATCTTTGTGTAGTTCTTGTCATGCAGAGCTGTGTGACATTCCCAATATTGCCAGACGTTTGTGATGTGACATGGACTTTTCGGATGTAGTGATTGGTGTGCAGAGTTTTGTAGATGATAGATTGGTGTGCAGGGGTACACCCGAAGGGCCCTGCGTTCAGAAATTCGCAAACCTTGCCGAAGCAAGAAAATGCGGGGGATTGGAAATAGTTTTCAACCAGCAATAGTCGCGTCTCGGTTTGACCTCATGAACTGCGACACTGCCCCAAGCGCAAAGATACCAACTCAGGTGTGCTGCCAACAATATATACCAAAGCAAGTTCTTGAAAGTCCTAACAGGTATGGGTAGGCTAGGGTTCCTGGATAACCTGAACTTGCTGTCCTGGGGTGTACTTCACTGGAAATCATGCGGCACGACGTACATAATTTGATCAGCAAACACTGCACAGTGTGATTGAGCCAGGAGAGGTATGTCGGTCAGATTCAGCCCCTTCCTTGTGTGGAGCTTCTGCACAACAGGCTCAGTCTGCTCATGCACTTTTTGCTGCATGTAGAAAGCTGCTTACGTAAAACGAAGGGTACAGCTTGGGGATGTTATCCGGACAACTGCACATGACCTGACTGATTATGCCTGCTCACCTGCTCAGCTAGCATGCTAATGACAGGATGAGCAGCAGCAGCAGCAGCGCCACTAGGAGAGAGGCCCCCAGGGCACAGCCCCACCCCCCCTGCAACCCCCCCATCGCTGGTTCTGAAACTCGCCCTCTTGGACTGCGGCAGGGCCCCAAAGGAGGGCACCCCCTGCTTCTTGCTCTTCACGCCTTGGGCCACATGGAGGAAGCTGGCGTGGATGTCATGCATGGCCCCATAAACTGCAGAGGGTATGCCCAGGGGGTCAAGCCCATGGTAGCTCTGGGAGCGTCGCATGCTGCTGCCTAGCTCATCCTTGCATTGCTGCCGCATCAGGTCTAAGCTGGCATGCGGTCGCGGCTGCGATAGAGCGTGCAGGAAGTACTCCTGCAATTGGGACAAAATGAAGGCAAGCCTGACACAGATTGTAACTACAGCATCTTGCATGTCACTAGTGTGTCTGCAAGCATGCATGCTGCTGCCCAGTGAGAGTCCAGACTGCTACGGGTTGTTGATACAGATTACTGCAGAATGTAGTGCACTGGGCGGCAGCCTGGTAAATTTGTAGCGCCAGTGTTGTACTGTACTGTGCTGTCAATGATAACAATAATTTAAATGCTTTCTGGCTCATGATGAGCTACGCACATGCACGTCAAGTCTCGCCTTTCCAGAACAGCCTGTCTTGTCTGTTGTTGATCAAGGCAAAGTGCCATGACTGCACCAGCCAACTGCTGCAAGCAGATGCCTTGCTCATGCTTGGAGTGTGCTAAAGTCAAAGGCAAAGCGCATTAACTGCAAAACGATGCAAGCAGATACCTTGCTCAAACCTTCCTGCATCACATCAAAGCATGTCATCTGCAAAGGGGGCAAGCAGATACCTTGTTCAGGGCATCCTGCATCTTTTCAAAGTGTGCCCTCTTGTGGAAGTGACTGGACAGCAGCTTAGCCAGCAGGGTCTTGGCCACATCTGCCACACTACACAGGATGAGGCAGACCAGGATCTTCAGGATGGAGGACCACGCCAGCTGCACATACTCCTCCCGCTCACGGCCATCAGCAAACGACACCAGGAACAGCAGCAGGGCCAGGCATGCCCGCAGACACCGAGCCACTGATTTCTGCAGAAGTGCCACAGGCAATGTTGTCCTGGAGCTTGGTTCACAGAAGGCTGCGTAACATAAAAGTGGTTCCAGATGTTGCTGAACAGCATGAGCATTGTCAGAAGAAGTGGCAGTGTTGCGCATGCCGGAACTCAGCAAGTCACAGATATCAAAATCCATTGTCAAGGGAGATTGAAATGGCCTAGACCCTCAGAATCAGGTAGATGAGGACTAGAGCTGACTGAGGACTAGAGCTAACTGAGGATTTCAGCTAACTGAGGACTAGGGTTGATTGAGGACTTGAGCTAACTGAGGACTTGAGCGAGCTGTGTCGCCTGATGACACAAGCTGCATGACCAGGGCTTACATGTATGCTGACAGCAAAGTAGAGGGCCTGCTGCACGGTGAAGAGCTTGCTCTCCACAATCATCTCCGCCACGCGCACTGCACCCTCACTCACGTAGTGGATGGGCACAAAGCCGGCAAAGAAGAAGCACCACCGCCAGGTCTCCAAGAATAGAATCCTCTGCAAAACAATCCCTGATTACCGCGTTAACTAGCCGCTTCAACTTTGTTCTTGACACAGTGAGCTGATGTACATGAAAAGGGTGGTGATTCAGTCTGGCTGTGGCACCTGCAATGGTGCACCTGTGATGCAATGCCACACCATGCGCGATGTGACTCTCACCCGAGAAAGCTGCGACGACTCAAGGCAAACACACGCCACTTACACACTATGGACCTGCCTCTGTTCAAGTGCTGATCATACGCTGTGACAACCTGTAGGGTCTGTGTTCCCACAAGTCCATGTTTCAATTGATACCTTACAGTCTGGGGTGTGGAGCCAGTTGTGACTCATCAGACATCCTGGCTTGAAAGCACAGGTGTATGTGATGTGCGACAAAATCAAAGCTGGTGGGAGTTCTGTTTAAAAATGTCATGTAGCTCAGCAGCTGCAGAGACTCACCGCATTTGGGTGTGTGACACGCATGGCAATAGCGGTTGCAGCGAGGCCCAAGGTGAGTACAATGGGCACGGTGGTCCACCAGAACTGCCACTGCAGATAGAAAGGTGCGCTCTGCCGCCGCAGCGTGGCCAGGTCTGTGTCAAACTGCACCACACATGAAACAAGCTTGTAGAGTGTGGTGTGATGCAATTGCCATGTGACATATACATTACATGCACAAGTCGAATGACTCAGGAGATGGGGCAGGCATGTGGGAATTTATGCAACAGTCACGTATAGAGGCACAGGAGCTTACAAAGACTTGTGTATGTCAACGTCCCAATTGCCAAGCACCCTTGATGCACATCTTTGGCTTGCAGACTGTAGACCCTGACTTGACATTGGCTCTGTTTAAAATGTAGTCATGCATGCAGCTTCTGAGTCTAAGCTCACAAAGACAGCATTGCAACTTTCTGCCAGTTGTGTTGCAGCAAAGCAGCTGCAACAAGGGGCCATGCGGTGTAGATGCTCAGCACTGGTCATCTCAAGCTCGGCAAGATATATACAAGATTCAGCCACAGAACGTGCTTCCACAATGCAGCTAAGTATGTGTCATGAGCGTACATCAATAAAGATGTCATCCAGCATATCATCCCTCCTAGGTGTCCCAGGCTGCCGAGACTGGCCACTGCCACCACCAGCGGTGGCACCACTGCCACCAACCCCAGCGCCAGCGGTGGTTCCACCAGATGCACTGGGAATTCTCAACAGGCCCTGTGGCTGTCCCAAGGCGGACCTGGTCATGGTGGCAGCCATGCCTGGTACTGTCACATCCATGGTGCTGCGTGGCAGATGCAAGTCCCCAGCCACCCCATGAGGGGCCACCCCTACTGACAGGTCCCCAGTGCCCCTACACTAACTTCACTGGCTTGCCAATGTGTAGCATATGTGTCAGCACGCTTGTCCATATTAGGAATGCTGGTTCATAAAACGTATGGCGCCGCAGAGAGCCCAGAATGATTTTGTGTTTCTTCCTAGACGCTGTCGGACTGTTTGAGGTATCATTGGGCATATGGTACACAAGACATTCCAGAGCATGCTTGAGCAATGGTTTCAGCAGCAGTTGCAGCACACATGACACAATGACAACGAAGGTCACAGAACCATTGACAGGCCAACACATAATGGTCATATGGATCATGAGAGCCACATCAGGCTTGGGCATAATTGTGTACGGCTTGCTATGCACATCAGCTTGCAAGGGGCAGATGCGTTGCTGCTACAAGGGAATTGTGGCACTTGCCTGCCCCGCTGTATGGACAGTGTCTTGAGTGGCTGCCCTGAGGCTTGCAGCCCAGCACTGAAATGCTCTGGTGCACTCTGCAAACCAAGCCACGCTCCAATGGTTGAGTCAGGCAGACACAATGCTAATGACTTGACCGTAAACTTCAAGCAAGAACGAGCCGCAGATATAACAGCTGTGTCAGCAGATGCAAGGCATATATAGGAATTCACAGTCAGCAAGGCTCGCTAATGGCAAGCAGCATGTGCCAACGGCGCACTGTCATTGAGTGTATGAGTGACTCACTGTACTTGCAACTAGCACATCACTTGCCACACTGCTCTTCAGAGCAGCTATGCTGGGACTCCCAAGCTGACCTTGAGCATCTGCGTGGTACAACACATGCTGATTACATACTTGGCAACACACATGTTTTCAGAATTGGCATATCTTCAAAAAGTCAGGTACTGTAGCTATAAGCAGACAAAGACGGCAGGCAGCAGTTGTTCATTGTATAGCGGCTTGCACAATGACTGGCTACAACAGCTTGGCGATGATGACCTTGGCTCACAGCGGCTTCAGGGCTCCTGCCGTACAATTTGAAGGGCAGATAACCTGGTGCACCGCTCCAATGGTCACCAGATGTGCTAGCTTGGGGTTCTGAAGGCCAATACGAACCTGCAGCCTGCCTACACACAGCAGAAATGTCAAATTATGCCAAGCATGTTGCATCCTGCAGCAGGGCAAGACGGCTCTGTGATGTAGCATTGCCGTTTGCACAATGGTCATGCACAGACAGACGTTCAGGAGTGTGGTCAAGCTTAGTGAACAATACCAGTGCCTGGTAAGAGGACCGAATACCTGCTGGCCACCTCGAAGCTGCTCACTGAGGATGCAGCTCCGCCAAGCAGCGGAGATCTGTCCCCGACGTTCGATTCATGATCATAAAGCTGCTGGTCTTCGATTGCTTTGGCTGCCAGGGTCTGCTCAAAGTTGAACATACACCTTCACAGCGGGTCGAGAGCGCTGGCTTTGCCCTTGTGGCTTGCTCCAACAGCACCCTATTGCTACCGTGACGACAATCTGATCGCGTCTCGGCAAAACGACAGTTGTGTCAACGAATATTGAGAGATGATTTTCACTTTCGATAAGGGCCCTGCGCAACAGGGAAGGCAGCAAGCTAGGTGCCGTTTGCAACTACTGGAGGGACCGCCAAACAGTTTGAGCGCAATGTTGCGGGTCCTGTCTTTGTACAACATGGTGTGCATTTTGCTCCTATGCATGTCAAAGGAATCTGAATGTGCACATGGCTTGCATGTGTTATCACAGTTTCATGTACTCATTCTCAAGTAAGTTTCCTTCACATCAACTCAGTCACAGAGGCAGCCAATTGACAAGGCTACAGCAATGCTGTACTTGCTGCTGGCCAGGGTCTAGTTGCCAACAACAGGCGGTTCTCGCCAGAGATCTTTGGGTCAACATACAGCACTGATTGCACCTGCAGCATTGCCAAATCAGATATAAGGCTGATGTGTAATTGAAGGAGGCACAAGCAGATGTCAAAGCTTCATGTGTACACCGTACACAAACACAATGCACAACACAGCATGACTTCAACCGAAAAAGGCTTGCCTGAAACCCTTGTTCAGCCAGCCACAGCACTCTTCCTGCATCTATCAACTGCTTGCACTTTTGGCCGAGAGCCATGCGCTCTGTTCTGCTTAGCAAAACAACTGGATCATCTGAAACCTGATCCCCGTCATCGACATGTTTCTCAGGTCTGCTAGACCCATTACAATCATCGTGAGCAGGTTCAGCAACCGCTGTAGAGCTATCAGCTTGGCCTGGTGATGCAGCTGAGATGTGACCGGATGTGTGTGCTCTGGAATCAGTCAAAGCATCTTGCCCAGCTTCTCCAGCTGGTGCCTCATGCCCACAAAGGGCCCAACCTGCATCACACATAGCACCATCACCGTGACATGCATGAGAAGATGAATGAGCAGATTGCAGCAAGTGCCATGTATGGCGCCAACCTGCAAAACCCAGGAGGCATCCTGAGCCCCTCGTCAAAGTGTACAGCAACACTTCAGCATAACACTATACAGCCTGTCGTATGATGAATTCATTTCCTGGAATAGAGATCGGGCCCCTTTGCACACCAAACGTGGCCATGCATGCACATGGCATCAGACCTGGAGTCAAGCACCAAACAAGATTTCACGCCAATTTCATACCTGTCATCCAACTCATGACCTCAAACTCATCTGGTGAGAATCCCAGCTGGTTGAAGAGAGGCTTCCCAACATAATGCTGCCAGCTGCATCTGTGATGACAACAAGTGGCAACTGCCAGCCCCTGCACCCCAACTGCTTGCTTCCATTCTAGATTGCTGCCAGACAAGGGACCACAAGGCTGACTGCTGCATGGGTTCTGGATGTCATTGTCTGAACTTTGATCTGCTGTTGTTTCACTGACCAGGACAGATTGAGCTTCAGGGCACTGACAGGAAGCACTGCCATCTGCTACTTTGGACTGTCTATCGATTGGCTGTAGTTTGTGTTTGCTGAGCAGATGAGGGTAGCTGTCATAGGTCCCCTGTTGAGGCTGACTTGTGCCTGCCGCCAAAGCTTCTGGATCCTGTGCATCTGCTGGAAATGTCCCAGCTGACTGGTTTGATACAGCAGGATACTGCTGTAGGGTAGCTGTGGCTTGCATGCTAGAGGCACAGCACCGTAGAGTGAAGTCAGTAGCTGCCCCACAAAGGTGCTTTCCGGTGGCAATCCACGGTGTGAGACCACTGTTGAGGCCTGGCACTCCTGTTGGCTGAAAGTCCTTGATGTCTACACGCAGCCTTTGCAGATGCAAGTTCTCTAGCTTTCTCAGGGACCTGCAAAGTGACAACTGATGTACGACTCATGCCTGAAGGCTGTCTAGGAAGGAGAAGCAAAGTTCAGAAGGTCAACGGGTTGTTCAGCGCTATGCAATAAGCGTTATGGTGTGAGCTTGTGGTGGACAGATGCAGTCGGATTTAGTACTGCTAGATCGTGACTGCATGTGCAATGTCAAGGTTGACAGTTGCTGCAGCTTTTGCCTGTCAGCCTTCATGCGGAAGCTCCTCATGTCCAGGAGCACAAAGTGGCGTGCAGCTGAGGCATCTGCAAGCATGCTGGAAAGGTAGCCCTTGCCTGCCCCAAACTCAATATATACACATTCCTCAGCATTCTGCACAATGCCAGCACATACAAGAGGTCAGCAGTGCCTGCAACTAAGAGAATGTAAATGTAGATCTCAACCAAGGGGTTGCTTCAGCAGAAACAACATTCAGGCGTGTTTCAGTCTAGTTTAGTGCGCTGGCATAGTGAGAACTTGCCTGCAGAAGGCCGCTTTGCTTCATGTGCCCTACAATGCTGGCCTGCTGCTGTGCATGTTTGAGGGAGAAGGGGCGTTCATTGTCAGGCTTAAGGTAAGCCTCACACTCTGAGGGTTTCAAGGGCTGCAGGCTCTCCTGCTCTGAGCATGCCTGTGCAAGGTGTGTAGCACATTACACAGCAAGGTCATGTTTGTCAGCAGTTGTCATTGTCACTGTCCTTGTCGTAGATGGACAGCAGTCTGCTGGAATGCCAAGAAGCGATGCTTGCCTGTTGATGAGCATTAACAATGCGGTGTATCAGGGCCAGGAACTTTTCCTGCCCCAAAGCTTGCACATACTGTTGCGGGGAAGCAGCGCCCTGCTCTGTTTCTGCCTGTGATGGATTGTTCTTTGCAAGCAGGTGCAATGCATCTTTTTGTTGACCAGCGTTCACATCTGGCTGGCAGTATAGCTGTGCCTGCAAGATCAAGTGCTGCTGAATAGCTGACGGCTGCCTGCTAGAGTGCAAAGCTTTCATGTGAGGCTGTCTGTCTCTCCGTTTTGTACAATGTAATTTTGTTGCATAGAATAAGGTCAGCACGTCGCTACCTGGTTCTTGAGCTGAAAAAGGTGAGAAGGGCACTTGAAGGCATGCTGCCTCAACTCTGCCTCATAGACTGTACTGCAGCAGCATACTTGTAGGTCGAGCAGCTCGTTGATTGCACTTAGAGGGGCTGCAGTAAGCTGCATACTGAGAAGGGTCCCAAGGGCATGGGATACGCTTGCGTTCTTCTGGCTGCAGGCTGTTGGGCATATGATTCCCGCAAAACTTGAATCCTGGCCTCGCTTCAAACTTGCATCTTCGCTTTTTTATGGGCAACCAATACTCGCACGTCTGAACCATTGCGAGGCCTTCCAATGCAAACCTGTTTGTTTTGCTGACTTGCGCTTGCTTAGACGCTAGTCATGTCAACTAGGACTGGTTTCGGAGCAGAGAGCAATTCGGTCAAAGTGGTTGTTCGAACTGAACACAACATTGCACTAAACGCCCTCGATGAGCAGCGCCTGCTGATCGGCACACGAGCTGCATTCCCCACAATGTCGAAGGCCAATGTCAAGAAACGACCAGCTCAAACAGAGCATGCTGCACTCGGCGCAAAAAAGAAAATCAAAACAGCAGATGTAAGCTCAGACTGCATATTATGATGCATCCATGTTCAGCCGACCGTCATCTGACTCTGCATGCCGTAGGAAGTACTGGTGAAGGTGAAAGCCCTGGCTAAGAGGGTACGTGAAGACCCCATACTGTCAAGGTAGGTGTGATCCTGACAGCAGCTGGCAAAAGTTTCACACTGCCATCAATCAATTATTTTGCTCCTGTATAGGACGCTCTCAGACCTGCAACTGCCCCACTCATGTCGAGAGGTATGGGCATGTTGTCCCACGTGCTTTTCCGCAACTTTGACCACAGTACTGATCTGCCCTTCTGCAGGTAGTTGACAAAAATGCAGACTCAGTACTAGATGAGGTTGAAAGCGCAATTTATCAGGTCGCCCAGCAGATCCTAAACGGGGAAGGTTTCTCATATGGCATTCCATCAAGGGCCAAAGGCAACCAAATGTACATTCCTGAACTTGACCGCATAGTCTTGAAAGATTCTAAGTCACAGCGGCCCTTTGCCAGCACCAGCACCTGTCGAAAGGCCGTCATCACAACTCGCATTCTGCAGCTGATTCATGAGCTGTGCCTCAAGCGCATACATGTCACAAAGCGTGATCTTTTCTACACTGACGTCAAGCTGTTTGAGGTAAGCACCCAGACAACCGTACCATGCTTTGATCTCTGTGCCTAGCTTTGCAATATGCCAGCTCTGTCAAACAGATTATTGCACATCCTCAAAATCACAACAACTCTGTGTCTGGACGCTGTGAAACGAGGCATGTCAAGCACAGCCAAGCAATCAAGTCTTGCATTGTGTGATGCACAGGAACAGGGCAACTCAGACAGCACTTTGGATGATGTGGCTTGTTTGCTAGGCTGCACCAGATCTAGTTTGCACGGTGAGACTAGCTTTGTGTATCTTGTCTGAAGCCTGAGCTGGTTCACTGTGTACATCTTGTGATGTGGTGGACTCTAACCTCTGTTGTTGCTGCTGCAATGGCACCAATTCATGTCATTATCTTTTGTTTAGCACCTTACAGTCTTGTGTTTGGCAATCGACATCTGCACACCATTTGCTCAGAAAAGGAATCTCAAGCATGCTTCCCTCCAGGACATCATATGTGGAACTGACGCTGCAAGATCAACACCCGCATGACAGCTCTGTCCCATGTTGGCTTGTGCTTCTGTTTGCAGTGGTGGCTTCAGAGAAAGGGGTTGTAGTGGGCAGGCTCACCTTCAGAGAGGATGGAGACCTGATAGACTGTCAGCGCATGGGGGTTGGCGGCAAAGCCATCCCCCCCAATGTGGACAAGGTAAACACCTCCTTGTCCTCACTTACTCAAAGTCAAACGGCTGGTTGTCACATCTTGCAAGCATCCCACAGCCTGCTTGCTTGTTGCTGAAGTCAGCAAATGCTTATTGTATGTGTGTGCTGTTGACACCTTGTTGACACCTTGCTGACACCTTGTTGACACCTTGCCTTCTCTACACATCATCTGCAAGCGCTAGGAAGACAACTGGTCGACATGCAAGTGTACCTATCCAGCAGCCCTGATTGTATATACAGTAGCACATTGCTTGGCGGATTCAGAAAGTGGATTCTTAGGTGGTGTAGCTCACATCATTGTAGTTCTGCAGGTGGACAGCATCCAGAGTGATGCATTGTTCATCCTGCTGGTGGAGAAGGATGCGGCCTTCATGCGGCTTGCAGAGGATCGCTTCTACAACACCTACCCCTGCATCATCCTCACAGCTAAGGGGCAGCCAGATGTGGCCTCCAGGTGCAGTCAACCTGCGCCACAAAATATATAGTAAATATCTTGTTCATGAGCAAGATGTCCTGACTTGCCTCGAGACAAAGGCATCTTTGTTGAGCATGTGTTTGACAGGCAGCTTGAGGCATTTTGGTAGAGAAATGATGGCATGAGCAGCTAGTGTGCTGTTGCCTTGTGCGTGACTCTTTGTGTAGCGCAGGCTCTTTCTGAGGAAACTGAAGGACACGCTCAAAATACCTGTGTTAGCACTGGTAGATTCAGATCCATATGGCCTGAAGATCCTCTCTGTATACATGAAAGGTGAGACAGCTGTTGAGCCAAACACAACAGTATTTGCTTTATGAGCATACAAGATCCTGTGAAAACGCAGTACTTCGGCAAGTCTACCCAATGTGAAGTCAGTAAGCTTCCTGTTTATGTTCATGGTGCACACAGATGTTAATTAGGGCCATGCAGGTTCCATGAACATGTCATATGACAGCAGCAACCTGACAACTCCTGACATCAAGTGGCTGGGAGTACGGCCATCTGATTTGGATCGGTTCAACATCCCAGAACAATGCCGCCTTCCCATGACTGAGGAGGATATGAAGACCGGCAAAAGACTGGTGTGTATGTTTTGCTCATCGTACAGCTTTGACAAATGCTGGAGTGCAATCAACTCCTGGACAGCCCTATGAACAGAGAATCTGCCTCATGCCTGGTGCATAAGGTGGCACGCATGAACCTTGTTATTCTGGCTGATTGCTGCTTGCCAGCCCAGCATAACAATGTGGCTATCCAGTTCGCTACTATGGCATGGGTATATGAAAAGTTCTTTAGACGCATGGTCACTTGCATCACAACCGCATTTACTGCAGATGGAGGAAGACTTTGTGAAAGCCAACCCTGAGTGGATAAAGGAGCTGGAAATCATGGTGCAAAGCAAGGTGAAAGCTGAAATTCAAGCTCTGAGCTCCTTTGGCTTTCAATACTTGAGTCAGGTCTACTTGCCCCTGAAGCTTCAAGAAGGCGACTGGATATAGCTACAGCTCGCTTGAAAGCCTTATATCTATGCTTACGTTCATACCACGTCTGTCTCACTGTCTGTTTCGTCTCATTGGCTGGCATCAAGTACAAATGGCGGTTTTGACACTCATTGCCCAAGTGATGCACAATTTTGCGACATTTGCGCATGGACTTTGCAAGGCTAAAGTCAATGCACAACGGTACAGCATGGCAGCCTGCATATTCCTACATTATCTACCTGGAGCTGTTGTAACTGCATACTGCAGATGCAATTACAAGTTTTGCCAAATTGGTAGGGTTTGTAGGGTTCTGCCGACTCTTGCAAATCACAAGACTGGTCAACACACTGGTCAGCGACAAGCGTTTCCTCATGTCGATGCGCTTGTTACAGCAGCATATAAGCCGTTCGGCTTCGGCACGACATTCTCAGCAGTTCCGGAACCGCTCGGCTGCTGTAAAGTGTTACAGCTCTGGGTTTCGGAGCAAAGACACCAGCAGCAGCAGCTATAACTCTAGAGAGCGCTCTCAGAGTTATCAGCCTCGGCAGGACACTGGTGGCAAGTGGCAACGCGAAGATAGGGGGAGGGACGATCGACGTAGCTGGCAGGACCGCAATGACAGGGACCGGAGACCTCCTCCTAGAGAGCAGCGGCCAGTCTGGGGACGTGACAGGGACGGCCCGGCTGATCGCCCAGTGACTAGCACCAGCCTCTTACAAGACAATTGGGTCGGAGATGCTGTCTATGGTGTCAACCCAGTGTTGGCTGCACTCAAGTTTTCTCGCCGCACCCTGTACAGTCTACATATTCAGGACGGCCTCAGGCCTGTGAAGAAGCAGGATCAGACAGCAGTGTCTCAAGCAGTTCAAGCAGCAAAGGATGCTGGTGCAGCAGTGAATACAGCCAGCAAGCATGACCTCAACATCATCTCTGGCAACAGACCTCATCAGGGACTGGTTCTAGACTGCTCACCTCTGTCGTTTGTTCCAATTGACAGGTTGGAGGATGCAATGCAAAGCTCAGATGACCTGACCAAGCCTCCTCTCTGGTTGGTACTTGATGAAGTCATGGACCCCCAAAATTTTGGAGCTGCACTACGAAGTGCTCATTTTCTGGGTGCAAGTGGGGTGCTGACGTGCAGTCGCAACAGCGCGCCTTTGTCACCTGTTGTCAGTAAAGCTAGTGCTGGAGCAATGGAAGCAATGCCTGTGTATTCAGCTCAAAATCTCCCCAGGACTTTAGCTGCAGCTGCTGAATCTGGTTGGCAAGTCATTGGTGCTGCGTCTGAAGCTTCATCTGTCAACTGCTTGGATGTCCAAATGACACAGCCAACTTTGTTAGTGCTCGGTAACGAGGGCGTAGGGCTCAGGACTACAGTGCGCAATATTTGTCACAAGCTAGTAAAGGTAGACACAGGACACAAAACAGAGTTTGATAGTGTAGATAGCCTGAATGTAAGTGTTGCCACTGGAATTCTGCTGCATCAGTTGCTCTCATCCAGGACAGAAAGGACATGAATCGTCTTGTGGCACCTGATGCTGGAGGGTGCAATGGTTGAATGCTGTATTGTCATTTTTAAAGCTTTTACATTGTATAGTCATCCGCCAATCCCCTGACGAATTATGCTTGCAGCAGATGCCTGCCTGCAGTTGCTGACTTGAGCTATCTGTTGTTCTGCATGCGCCCTGAACAAAGCTTGCGAGTCAATTGACCTGTACACAGCATGTCTCTGTAAGTTATTCGCCAATATGAACTTCAAATGTAGTATGTGTTTATAACAAGAAAATGTAAGACAGCACGAAATCTACTTGATTTAACATCTTGAATTTGCAGAAGTCAAGAAGTATGTATGTCATGAATTGCTTTATAGGGCGGCAGCGACTGTGACAGTTGCTCAGGTAGCCGTTAGCAGTACTTCAAATCTGCGCCTGGGACCCCTCTCCCCCCTTAATGAGTTACGGGGGAGTTAGGGCCCCCCTTCTGACCGCATAACCGCTCCGGACTTATTATGGGGCACGGCTAAAATTTTGCAAGGACTCGCATCTGGCGTCCGCTGACAGCTTCGGACTTGAGCCATACGTACGCGCCCTCAGGTCGGTGAGCGGCAACAAGCTAGTGTGCACGTGAGTCCAAGCACACCCGCGATCTTTGACGCGTTTTTGTCAGCGTGCAACGTTGTGGAGGAGTTAGGTTTCCTCAAGACTCGTTACAATCAAGCTTGTATCTGCTGTGTTGTGTCCAACAGGTATGAGAGTGGTTGGTGACCGTCACACTGTGATCTGCACTTGGTCTCACTACTGTCGACGCGGATCAACACGCAGGATGCCTTTCAAAAGCAGCACATACTCGGCTGAGTCGCTGCCGCTGGCAGTGTGGGCGGCGATTTTCAGCTACTTGAAACCTGACTGTGGAAATGTCACATCTAGAGCTCAAGGAAGTATCAATGAAGAAAGTTATCAGTCTGCTGTAATGGCTGTTGCCGCCTCACAGTCACAATACCTTCAGCTGAAGCTAGTATGCCGCACATTCAATCAGGTTTTCAAGATGGAGCAATCTCTTTCCGATCAGCCAGTGTTAGCGCAAGCTGACCCCGCCATGTCAATGCCTGGCTTCCAGATCTGGCTGAAGCAATACAGTGGATCTGTCGAAAAAGTGGTCTCTATGTGCAATGAAGCGCAGCAGGACATGTTCTTTGGTGTGCTGTCACTGTCAAAGCCTGAGCCGACTGATCTCTATTGCTGGCAGCCATCAGTATTTGCACTGGACAGCCTTTCAACACTCACATCTGTGACACACTGCAAGTTGGTGGGTTCTCAGGACAGGTCCTTGATGGCCTTGAAAGCTTTGACCTCGCTAGAGCTGCTGGCATTGGAAGATGGCAGTTTCTGTGATGTCCCTGTCGCCAAATCTTTGAAGCATCTCCACATAATGTCAAGTCAGGTACAATGTGCTGAAGGAATATCTCATCCTCAGAATCTGCAAACCCTTGGAGTTGTGGACTCTGTGTTGTCTGGTCTGCATGACATGGGATTGGTGGCCTGCACGGCTCTCCACAGTTTGATATTCGGCATGTGCTTGATACAAGCAGCAGAACCTGCACACGCTCTTCGAAGCAGCTTTTTTGCAGGTGCTTTTGCTGTTCCAGCAGTTTTGTCCTCTCTCAAACACCTTGCTGTTTTAAAAGCTCTTTTGGTCAGCAAAGATGGTACTGGGCTGTCCACAGAATGGCTGTACGGCTTGACCAGCTTACAGCGTGTTGCCCTCACCTTCTCAGGATCAGCCAGTTTGTCTGCCGAGCTGACTCAGCTCACAAACTTAGTGTTCTTTAAAGTCACAACCAAAGGGGAGGGCAATAGGACAGATTTTTCGAACATCAGATGGAAGGCAATGCAAAAGCTGCAAAGCCTTGAGATCATTGGCCCAGCTGTGTTTGACAAGCACATAGCTGACGTCATCCTGCTCCCCAAACTGGAGTTTTTGGGCCTGTGTGATATTCACCCTGCAGACAACAACGCTGTGTGTTTATCAAGGCTATTGGAGCACTTTGCAGCTGCAGGTCCACGTATCAGCTTCATGTTTGATGGTGTTCCTGTGATGTAAGGGTAGGGTCTGCTTATTACCAGTGTTTGTAGCAGTGCTGTCACACACATCAGCAGAATTTGGTTTCAAGCAAGCAAGCAAAACATTCCAAGCTGCCTGCTGTGTCTCCTGTATCATCACGTTACAGCTTTGTATGAAGAACAATGTTTGCGTCAACTTCTCCCTAGGTCTGCTGGGTTGTAGACGTCTTCATCAGTGACAGGACTGAAAGACAGTATGTGGCTTCCCAGATGTAACTGCTTATTGTCGTAAACATGTCACTATGTGATCTGTCACTCAAGAAGCCCTGTTGTTTCGCAGCAACTGTTGGCACACTCTCATGCCGAATGCATGAGCACAAATCTGCAAACAGCTCTTGATGACATGCTGGCCTTGACAAACCAGACTGGCTATGCACGAGACATTGTTATGCGTCTTGTTGATATGTCAGGAACATGCCATGATGGTCGACAGGGAAACTATCATCAGCATTGATGCGGTCCAGGCAACGTGCAGCGAGCTCCATGCTCCATGCACCTGGTTCTGTTTGTTCATTTTGGCCGCATATGCAAGTAAGATCATGATCATGAGATGGCAGACAAAGCAGCTGTCCTCTGCGCCTGTGTAATCTTTGTAGCATGCTGCAACAGCATTATGCCAGGCCGTTAAGTCAAAGATCCAGGCGAGCATGCACAGACCACATTAGCTGCAGGTCGTGTAACAACCTGGTCTTGGTGCAGATTCCAGTTTGCTTGCAACATCAGATCTTACCATCAATTTACACGCATCAACTCAATATCAAAAAGCAGCGTCTTGTCGATGAGCCCTTGATTCTTGAGAACAAAGTCCAAGGCTCGCCTGCCCTGCATTCCAAATATAACAGTTGTGGCGCACCTGACATGAGTGCAGCCACCATTGTGTCTTTGAACAGTTGTGGCATCTATTCCAATGTGCAGCCAAGCATGATTAGCATTTGTGAAATGACTCTTGTGCAATAGCTAATATGGCTGTTGCTAGTGAAAATCAGCTGTGCACTGTTGTGCTGGACAAACACAAGATGCACTACAGATAATGACCTTATGACCAACTTCCCCTCAACAACAGCTACATGTCATGCAGATGACGGGCACAAACCAGTTGCAAGGTCAAAGGCAATGCCATCAACGAAAAGAAAATAAGGCCTGAAATATCAAAGAACAGGACTGTTTGACTCACTGAAAAGTTGCCAGGAGTAGGGCCCTGTTTAGTGAAGTCAGGGGGCTGCCCAGGGTACCCCAGCTCTTGGGGTACAATGAGACGCCGTACCCCGCCCACCCTCATACCCACCATTGCTTCCTCAAAGGCTGGTATCACCTGCACGATTGCATCTGTGATGCAGATTGGCCCATCCAACTGAGAGGATGCTTTGTATGAATGCAGGAAATCATGTTCTAGCTGGTGCAACGTGGTTTGGCACAGAAGCCAAGACTGCTGAGGATAGAACAATGACAGGAGCGACATCTGCCTATGCTGATGAGGTGCAAAACAGTCACAGTGCAACAACTGCAAACAACTGGTGGTTTTCAGCAAGACGTGTGTTGCTACACCACCAACTAGCCAGTGTGCTTGACTCACTGAGTGATCTCCCACAGTAAACCTCAGAAAGTCCTTTGAGTCTCCGACAAAAGCTCCACCTTTGGACTGCAATAAAGCATTTTGTGAACCAACAAGTCGCTGATTATGCAGCATGCACAAGTTGGTTGCTCTCTGCACAGATGCCAAGATGGAGACAAACACCTGCATTGAAGGCCTACAGCATGGCAGCAGTACATTTTCTATGACAGCAATTTTGCTTTGTGACAACACTGGTGATATGCTATTTGGGGATACCATGACAAATAATGCTGCCTGCCGCTAAATGAACCAAAGGTGTGCATTCACCTTGTTGCGTGCTTCAAAGGGCCTGCCATAGTACCCTAGAGTGTAGCCATCCCAGTCAACTGTGACGTGTGCCCCATTTGAAACAGCATCACCTGAGCCATCCCTCAAGTCCTTGTACTGCAGTCCTGAATCTGTCAAGACGTAATCAGGGTACCTGCCATTACATCACTTGGTCAGCCAGCAAGCATGTACAGCTTGAAAGTGTCTGCCACAAGGCTGGTGGACTGTCTGGTTACACAATACGCTTGTTTGCAGACCTTCATTGCTTCTGTATGCACAAGGCCCTCAGGAAACAGGTCCAATACAGTAAGTGAAAGCAACATCCCATTTGGGACTGCCTCATGCCTGTTGTCAAGACAAGAAGGGTTGCTTGTAATGCACATGCTCACTTTGTCCTCACTTTGCCATAGTCCTTGCCTTTCAAGGCTTCCATCTGTTCAAATTTGGGCTCAGCCACTGCTGGTAGAGCTATCAAAGCTGAAGACCCAAGCAGAGTGAGCAGCATTTGTCGCCTACAAGAAAGCAGGTCCCATTGAGCGTTTCTGGATTTGCCCGAAAGCAGCCCCAGCATCAAAAAACTGACCTAGCAGGTGTGTCTATTTGTGAACAGCTGTCTTTCTGGTCACTCAGGACGAACGACTGCTCGTTGCAATTGGCAGGTTCACTATGGCTGCTTTTAGACCGCAGCTTTGATGTACTTTTTGGTAACCTGAGGAGCATAGCAACAGTTAAGCGTTTCTTGTCGAAGATAAGCGCAACTTGATCCAGAGGCAAGGCGGTGGTCTCCCCAACGCCTGCTTGCTATACTGGCGTGCAATTGCAAGACCCTCCAAGATCAGCTTTACAACTACCTGACACGAAAGGGATGTACCGACCATAGTCTGTTCGAGGAGCAGGTGTGCACCATGGCGCAAGGCAGCATTCTTGCAAATTGGCCCTGGTCACAGCTCGCAAGCGGGATGCGGATAGCTTCCAGCACTAACAGACCGATGGGCAGACTACAGGACGATCACAGGCTGCAGGTATTGCTTCTTTGCACAGCATTGGCAGGGATGGTGGGAGCGTTTCGTTTATCAGGCCGGAAGGCAAGCGTTACATATGTAATCACATCACATATGTAAGTCAGTGCAAGCCCTCCCGTTCGGAATGAATATCAGGGGAGGATGCAGAACAAAACTTCACGTGTTCAGGGGCCAATTTTGGGACATTACTGGCACTGCGCTTGTGCCGCTGTTTTCACAGAAGCTGCTATTGAGCCACAAGCTTTTACCACTGGCAATGTTGCCTGCAGAACCTTTGAGTCTCGCAGATACAACATAGAAAGGCCTGGCAATACCTAGGCCTAGGCGAACAATTTTTGCAGCTGGTATCAAACTAGCAGTTTCCATGCATCGCAGAAGCATAGAAAACGCCCTAGTGGGAAACCCTAATCGTTTTGTGGACTTTTCAAAACGGCAGCTCTGCCCAGACTGACATTGACTCGGTCCCGTTGCCTTCTGCAGGGACCCCATTCATAAAGTTGGAAGATTTACTGCCCAGGCGCGCACCGTCAGGCATGACAGCCGAGCTTCTGAATGCGCGAGGCCTGACCTGCAGACCTGCCTTCATCGACCACCGAAAGGCTTCACGAGAGCTCAACAACCGCGTACAGGCATGTCTGCTTGCTGCTGCCGCGCGAGGTCTCGTCATGTACATACGCGCAGTGTTTGTCAGGCGTAAGTGTGTGCTGTTGCGCAGGTCCTGCATAGACGAGCAGCAGCAGTTCGGTGTGACTCAAGCAATCCCCTGTCCTCTCAGCGTGTGAGCAGCAACCAGAGCGCATCTTGCAGCGGTCGGCAATGGCTGTCAGCAGGTGACATCGATGCCGGCCAAAGCCCTATCGCATGCAAAGCAAACCTCAAAGAGTCCGACCTGCAACTCCCTAAAGCTGATGGCTCTGGCAACGATGGCCCTGGCGATTTTGGGGGCAACGGCAGCTCAGGCGGTAACGGTGGCGGAGGAGGCGGTGGCGAGGATGACGATGATGATGACAAGTTGCTGAACTCAATAGAGGTTGGTTCACCACGCTTCTGCTAGTTGTGCTACTGCAATGAGTAAACACCTGAACCTGCCTGAAGCTTTACAGCTCAGTTGAGCGCTTTGTTCGGTTTCACAGTTGCTTCCTCTTCTTCCTTCCAGGCAGAAGCCATTGCAGCAAGGAAAGGGATTGCCCTTCCTCAGGAGTTTCTTGCAGCAGCTGCACAGGGTGGCCTGCGCCAAAGTATCTTGTATCAGTATGCCTTGCTTCAGGTAAGCTTCTATGGCAGGCGCTGTTGAGGTTAAAAACACAGAGAAAATGTACGCATCGACTTTGGAAAAGCTCAAAGTCAAGTGAACAGTTGGATGTGCCAATGCGTTGTGCAATGTGTCAGCATGCTTTGTCACCTTCACAGCAGCAAACTTTTCAGGAAGTTTGACAGCAGCAACAGGGCAAATCAACGAGCTTTACCTGTACAATGATCTAACCTTGCTTGTTTTTGTCACAGGCAGGCTTCTTCACCAGATTCTTCTCCAAAGCGTTTCCTGCAGTGCGCAACCGCCTTCTTTCAGACCCCCGTTTCTTGTTCAAGGTTGGTGCTGAGGTTGCCATTGATGCAGGTCAGGATCACTTATTGTGCATGGCAATGTTTAGTGCGCAAAGCTTTCCGCAGTGACGAGAATTTTAGCTGCCCCACAACACAGGTCACATGCCTCACACGCATGCTGTTCTGTTTTCCCTCTTCACTCTACAGACTCACATAATCAGCATCAGACCCTGTGATGTATCATCAATACCACAAGACTTGCTATCTAGCCTGCACACAAGCAACACTGGCTGTGCTGTGTCATTGCATTGCTGCAGACTACTGTGCAGACAGCAACAAAGCAAAGTGAGGCTGGACTGCTCACCATTGCAGCCAACCTCAGCCCAAGCAAAGGCGTGTGCTGTTCTTGTAGGCTGTGCCACAGTTGCAGAAGTGCGCAAACGTGGTGATGACTTTTGGGGCGAATTTGAGTTTTACCTGAGTGACCTTGTAGTAGGGTGCGTGCTGGACTGTGTGCTGGTGGGTCTGTTGGCGCCTTCAGCAGTCATTGGAGCCAAGCCAAAGACCAAGCCCACAGGTGAGCCAACAACGCTTTTGCTAGGGCAAGGTTGACTCTCAAGCTTGCGCGGTTTAGTTATGGTATCACAATGGGCTGAACCATTGTCAACATCTCTGACGCACATCCCATGCAAGCAGTACAATGAACTCTTATGCTGTAGCAATTGGACTTCATCCCCATCAAAGCATGCTGCATGCACTTGAGTAGCAAGCTCAAGAGGCAAACACATGTTTGGCAGGCAAACAGCATGTTGCACGTAGCGTGCAAGGCCATAAAGGACTTTTGCAGACTGATTGAAGCCTTTCAATTAGTACCAAGCGCATGTCTTGGTTCACAATACATGGGCTGCACTTCATTGCGTGGATTGTTAGCAGCTTTACATGAATATCTAAGCTGTTGCTCAAACTACATCAGGCAACAGCAACATTACAAATGTGCTGATGCCAGCCTAGATCTGGTGGTATGGGGATTAGTGGGGACCTCACTCCTTATTGATGTCTGCAGGGCTGAACCGTTTGCTTCAGAAGGTTCCCAGCGCAGTCTTTGAGGCCTCCTTGCCAGGTGTGCGCGAGTACGGCCTGCTGAGCAGAGCAGCCTGTCTGGGAGTCAAGTTCCTGGAGTACAGTCTCGCCGGCATGTTCTGTGGTTTCCTGGGCCAAGGGGTGGCCACCGGCATGATGCTGGCCAAGTGAGTCATCTCTCTGTCTCCAGCTAGTCACCTGATGCCTTCCTCGCGTTGCAGCTTTAAGGCCAAATGTTGCAATGTACACACGTTTGTACAGCTTGCAGCAACATCACTTTGCATGGCAACGTGAGAAAGTGCTCAGGCACAGAGCCACAGTGGGATTTTGTGAATGATATAAGGAGCAGGTAATCATCATCAGCATGTGGAACATTTCCTGCTATTGTTTGTTGTAGGCGCAAGTACTATGGAGAGACAGAGGGGCAAGTCAAGATTCCTTCTGTCACACAGACGGCCCTTGTGTGGGGTCTGTTCATGGGAACGTCCTCAAATGTGCGATACCAAACAGTCTTTGGTCTGGAGCGTGCAGTAGACCTGACAATTGCTAAGAAGATACCACAGGCAGCATATGTAGCCACCATTGTCATGAGATTCATCAACAACATCATTGGTGGCGAACAGTTCATAGATATGGCCCGCTGGGCTGGAGTGCAGTAATGTGTCTTAGTATACAAACAACATCAGACAGCAGAACTGCATTTCATTTCAGCACATGCACTGCACATGTAGGTAGGCAGATATTGAAAAATGAAGCAACATCCACGTCTTGTATGAATTGAGCTTGCTGAGTCAGCGCCTTTGCAGCGCTTGATGCTTTGGAAATTGTTCATAATGTTTGGTCACAAACTCAGGCAATCTGACATATGGCTGCTCCTGCTGTTCTGGAATTTGCACTGAATATACTGGTATAGGAAATTGTTTGTTAGAAAGGTTGATGTCAGATGTAAGGGTTCTGATATGTTGACATAGCAGCATTCACCACTGCATCCTGAATGTCCTGCTACGCAAACTTTGCAGCAAAGTAAACCTGCATGCTGAAAAAGCCAGTGATACATCAGCAGGAAACCCTGACTAGACTGGTGAAAGGCCTGTGCGATATTTGCTACAGAGAGCATCAGTGAGTCTGCCACAAACATACAGTGGGTCTGACACACTAGCTGAAAGCCTATCTAGCCTAAGATGAGCATGACTAAGGTAAGCTGCGAAGTCCAAAGACCGGAAACGTGAGCAGATGGAAGCAAGCAAAAGGTGTCTAAGCAGATTCATACATAGCCAGCTGAGTCGGCTGCCAGATGGGGCATTGCTCTTTACTGTCATGCCACACTAGACTACCTGCTCCTGCTGCACTGCATGACCATTCACTGGCACAGCTGAGCCCACGTATGTTTGCTGGAACTGCCGATAGCACAGACCTGTGACTGCTGCTCTGCAGACGGGGCAAGGCAAACGATGCTGCTGCAGCTGCTCTGCACATGTTTTGCAAGCTGCTGCGTGCCCACAAGGCACCATCTGCCAATCTCGCGAGGCATCCAGGCACACTAAGCACACCCCTGCATGAACACCAACACATTGTCTGGATGACTGCTGGGGTTGCACTCAGAACAAGCTCATGCTCAAACGCTTGCCTCACAGTACAGTGCGTGCCTAGCCTTGCACCACCTTCAGGAATGGGACTGACTACACACCTTAACATCTGACACAAGGAACACGCAGACAATGTGCCGCTAGGCATTCACAGGAATGCTGAAGCACAACGGGCAGGAATGCTCACCCACTCTGGCAGATGCACGCTGAGAAGCTGGCTGGGAGAGGCTGGGCTGGTGTTTGGTGGTGTGGCTGGCAGCCTGGCCAGGGGTGGTGGAGGCTGACAGGAAGTGGTGCCAGCTGCGAGCCATGACCTCAGCAGGCTGCAGCTTGCAAGGGGAGGGCCATGCCCTGCGCCAAACCAGCTCATCTGTCACCACACACACACACCTCCTCTGAGCATCCTCAGTGGAGAAAGATAGCACTATTGTTGAGCACTGCTGCAGGACGTGTACACGCTTGCCATCTCAGTGTACACAGACTGTGTAAGCAACATGCGCCTGATGAGTAATGGGCATGACTCAGGTTGCAGGGTACATTGCTCAGAGAAGGGCAGCATCAGGCAGGTATGAATTCTGACCAATCTGCAGACTGCCTTGACGCAACACTTTAAGAGGTCAATCAGACTGGCCAGGATCTCCTTCTGCTCGCAGACTGCCATGTGATTACCTGATGAGACCGTTCTGTAGAGGCGACATCTCAGCGTTCTTCAGCAGATCACGAGAGGCAGTTGGGCTGCCACCCTGACCCCATGCAGCTGAATTTGAAGCCTGCTGGTCCACACCAAACTGCTGACCCTCACCAGATCTACCTTGACCTAAACTCAATGCATCGCCATCTGCAGAGCTCCTGAAGGGGTTGCCAGAGACAAGCTGAGCTGAGGTACTTGAGAGTATTATCCCATCACCAGAAGCTGTACCGTCAGCTGTGCTGTCTGCTGCAAATGGGTTGCCTGATCGCTGCTGCTTCAGCTGTCGAGGCAGCTGCCGCTCTTGGTCATCACCGAGGCCATGTGACACAAGGCTGGCCTGTGCTGCTGTCTGGCCTGATCTAGGCCCAGGGGGGTCTTGAGACTGTATGGGTGGGTGCATGGACCTAGACTGCACCAGCTGATGCAGACTTTGATCATATGGGGAAGAAGCAGTGCGGATGTGATTGCCAGCCTGAGTATATGACTTGCCCCGGCTTGGCATGGCAGACTGTGTGGGTCTGTGACCATTGATGGGTCGCAAGACTGCCTGAGCAGATCCGGGCGGGTCACCAGGCTGAGCAGAGGATCTTCTGCGTTGCACAAGCGGCAACGATGAGCTTCATGGCGGTGGTCTTGAGACTATCAGCATCTTGAGAGTACTAACAGGCTAGACATGCTTTTGCAACACACTCAGCAGAGCATCTGCAAGGAGAGCTAGCAGCATCTACCAGTCAGCAGCAGACTACAGACAGTGTGATGAGATAGATCAGTGCAAGCGCCTAACACCAAGAAAGGCAACCAGTAACATTTGCACACGTGCATCATGTGTGCATACACCTGATGTGCACAGTCATACACAATGTGCAAATTGCTGCAGAGGTCTCACATGGGGAACACCGGCGCAGATGGGGGCTGTGAAGAACCGGAAGGACCCCAGGCGCTGTCCCTCAGATCACGCCCAGCCTCCATCAAGCCTGCCCTGTGCAGTGCTTGCCCACCACCAAAAGCCAACTCTGTACTGTCAAGCAGGCTGCTCTCACCCCTGCTGGCCCTCATGTCTGGCCGTGTAGGCGAGGCTTGCAACGGAAGCATAGATGGCAAGCTGCTGGGGCCTTCCTGAGCTAAGGGCAAAAGGGCAGCGCTGCTTGCCCCAGAAGTTGCTTGATCTTCTGGAGAAGATGCAGGAGCAGGTGATGCAGCAGCAGCTGGCTGGCTGTACAGGCTTGCAGCATGAAGGCCTTGAGCTAAGGGGGTCAGACGTCTGGATGGCCCAGGAATGCCCAGTTCATTCCCATAACCTGCGCTGCTGCGCAGATCATGCCCGCGAGGAAGTGTTCCCGCTTGGGTTGAGGCAGCTGTGTCAGCAGTCCAGTCAGGGCTAGCAGTGAAGCCCATGATAGGCATAGACTGTGCTGGGCGGTGTCTGTGCTGCTGATGCGTCTGTTGCCTGTGCTGAGGTTGCTGGTGGGAACTGCTGGATGACTCACCGCCAGATGTGGGCTGCTGGTGGTAGTCACGTGGTGTGTCTGAGGCAGAGGGGTGGTGGGTGGGGCTGGGGGGCCCTGCAGGGGGTGAGGAGACAGTGCGTCCATGACGGCTGACAGGTGTGTTGGCGGAGTCTGTGGAATTGAGCAGCTTCTGCAGATAAGTGACCAGACGAGCTGCAGTGGGCCTGCAACAAAAGTAGAATTTTGGCATGCCGCCTAAATAATCAACGTAACATTGCTGTTCAGCGTTGCCACCAAACTTTGTGCAGCTTTTGCAGCTAGGCAATGTTGATGAAGCTAATTGCAAAAGCAAAGACTGATGAAGACTCCATCTTTGCTCACTGATCTGGAGCACAGCAGAATCGTCTGAGAGGTACAACTCCCGATAGAGCTTGGTTTGGTCAGCCTGTGAAGCAGGACAAGCGTCTTGAGCAGGAGCTGACCTGTCAGCAGGGTGCGGCTCAAGGCAGGAGGCTGCCACCTCACACAGGGCTGCCAGCTGGGCAGCAGGCAAGGAAGCATGCCGGTTCAGGGCAGGGTCCAGGTTGCCCTGCAAGAAAACCACAACCAGAAGCTCCATCACAGCCCTACCAGTCAAGCTCCGACTGAAGAACAGCAGCACCATCAATAGTCAATCCGGCATGCAAGAACATCATAAAGACAACTGATCAACTTGAGCAGTGTCAAGCCCACAGCTTGCAGTTCTTATACCTCATCCCGGCTCCACATGAGCACAGGACATGAGTAGCTGGCCACAACAGTTTTTTTGTGAGCTTGCTATGAGCATCACACCTCATCCTGCCAGCAGAGCATGTTGAGGCAACAGATTATGTTGGGCATCAGAAGTAGTACAGCAAGGCAGGAAGGTGACCTGCATGAGCTGCACAGCTTGCAGGGCGGGTTGCAGCAGCTGGGGTAGAGCCTCACAGCCTGTGGGGCGCCTGGCATCTACCGCCTGCATGCCTGTCATCATCTCCAGAACCACCACACCAAAGGCGTACACGTCAGACTTGTCAGTGGTCTGCCCTGCACGCCACAACACATACCACATTTGCTGCATGCAGCATGATGAAGAAGGCAGACGTGAAGCATCACTGCTCTGTCAAGGCACCGTGCAGGTCATAGATCATGTTACTATTGCATGATTACAATCTGCCTGGGTTTGTTGTCAAAACAGAGCCTTGATAGGTGGGAACAGCAAGGTGTCAAAACGCACAGAGCAGAGACCAAAGTGAACAATTAGAGACACCAGGTGCTGTTGAATGCTGTTTGCAGTGACGACTTTGTACAGACACTGACATGACCTGCATGCAGAATGCAGGACTAATGTGGAAAGCCAACATGCAGCCAGCTTTTGCTGTCATGCATCATGTTGCAGAGACTACAAGCAGTGCCTGTCCAATGTGTGGCATGCCAAGAGCATGGAATGGATGTGTCAGGGTCAACACAGCATGCACACCTGATGTGGCGTATTCAGGAGCCATATAGCCAAAGGTGCCGGTCATGATCCCCCCAGGAGGGGGCCCAGGGGGCGGCTGGCTGTACAACAACATCTTGTGGCGGGCTAGGCCAAAGTCACAGATGCGTGCTTGTCCAGCCCCATCTATCAGGATGTTGGACGACTTCAGATCACGGTGCACAACAGCAGGGTTGGTGCCCTGCAACATGCAGAGACAAGGACGTCAAAGCATGACAGCATTGCCTGCTACAGCAGATAATCCTGGCGAAAAACAGAACACCCATGATGGCACCTTGAGCAACATACAAAAGTGGTCTGTCAACATTGCTTCAGAGTGCATTGGCATTCAAGGCTTGGAATGTTGGGCAGAGCACCAATACCAACCACAGCCCTGCAAAGCAATTCCCTGCTTTCCAATTTGCATGACGCACAGCTTTGGTATGTTATGTCAACTGGAGAAGAAGCATGGGTGATCACCTCATGTAAGTAGGCCAGGCCCTTGGCAACCCCCAGGAGCACATTCAGCCTAGCTGGCCAGTTGAAGTGGCGGGCAGCAGCGATCTTGCCGTCCAGCAGGTCTCGCAGGTTGCCATGAGGCATGTGCTCAAAGACAGCAACCCGCTGGTCTGCCTCGCAGCAGCTGCCCAGCAGCGGTACTACATGAGCATGGTGCAGCCCTGCCATGATGCTCACTTCTACATTGAACTCCAGGTCTCCCTGCACGTTAGCAGAAAGTATGATATGCAGCAGTGACCGGGTATGCTTTACACTACGTCAACAACCGCGGTGCAACAGTGATACCTATGAGCATGTCACTGGCAGGTGTCTCCCAGCCTGATCATATGATGTGACCATGTATTGTTGAGGACAGATCCTGACAGGGTTGCTGACTCAATGTACGCATTCAGCTGACAGCAGACACATGAATCTGGTCAGCCCAGCATGCAAAGCTCAAATTGTCTTGCCATGCTGATCCTGGTCAGGTTATGACGCTACACCTGAAGGCCATGCCTGTCAAGGCGCTTGACTGCCACTATGGTACCATTAGGAAGCCGTCCCTTGTACACTCTCCCAAATCCACCTTCCCCAATAATATTGCGTTCACTGAAGTCAGCAGTGGCTGCCTGAAGCTCACGATACTGATATATATGGCATTGCACAGGGTGCTGCCTGCTAGTGGGTACACTTGCTGCATCTGCATAGGCCCACATGAGGCACTTGAGTCAGGGCCAGAACAGAGCCAGTCAGGGTCAAGCTGTACAGCTTCAATGCTTCCTGCTAATTTGAACGGTCGAGATGTACAGTAAAATATAGATGATGGGCAAGACATAGCTAATACTCACATGGGCCAACTGCTTGCTGTTGCTGAGTTGCATGAGCTGCTGGCCCTGCAGACAGTGTGTTTGTGCCAGGCGGAACGGTGACTCTTTTGGTCTTGCGCCTACCACCGCATAAGAAGCAGTCCATGATGCTTGATGAGTCACTTGTCACCTCCGGGTGCGAGGGGTCTTTCTACGCCCTAGGAGTTGCTGTACAGGAGTGTGAAGCTGCTCTGCATGTGCTCAGTCAACTTGCCAAAGGCACATGGACGGCAGCGTGTGACACACTTGCTCAAGGCCAACACAATCGTATAAGCCAGCGGACCGTCTATGCGTTGCCTGCTCGCTCAAAGCTGGCGTAGCTTCACAGGTGACACTTATTGATCAACCAGGTAGTGACTTCCTGCTTCAAACCACTGAGAGTGCGCTTTTTCAGTTTGTAGGGGGTAACACCTCTGACTGCAGCGATTTGTAAATGTGTAGCGCATGCGCCAGCTAGGGCGAGCGACAGGCCACTTCGAGCGTTATAAGTGCAGGTGTTGGAAATTGCTGGTGGCAAATTTTATACCCACTTTGTCACAGGCACAATTGGGACATTAGACCAATACAACCATATATGCAAGCCAAATGTGATTTGCAATACCGTATGTCACACGGAAAGGCCTCAGGGATCATTGATCTCTTTCTTTGGTACTCTCATGGTCATTCAAGAGGTTGGTCACTGTTTCTCCCCTTGTTGGTTGCAATCAAAATTATAATGCTGCATAGTGATCCACCTGTTGCATCTGTACATCTGGCAAAGCAAAGTTCTCATTGCATGGTCAATGATAATCACATTTTGCAAAGGAATGCATGCATGGCATGGGGCCAATCATGAAGTAACGCTGACGTCAATTGACTTGCAAGCAGCGTTGACGTAGCACGCACTCTACGCTCAGAAATTTCTCCCCGGGCTGTGTGCTACCCGGCCATGCTATAGTCAGTTAGGCAAATATATATATATGTGAAGCAAGGTGCATGTATTGCTGAAGTCCATTAGTCATACTTACACAGGTTTGGCAGCTCTTAGGGCAACTCCTCGGATCTTGCATAGACATTCGTATGCTATCGCCGCTCTGTTGGGTGTGGAATGTTGTAGGCTAGCTGTCTGAGTGATTTGCGTGATTACATGCAATTGCAGTGAATCTGATTCGACCCCGACAGTGTCTTTTCGCACGGGCGTTTGCACCATCGCAACATGCCCAAGGACGCTGAGTATGAGATAGAGCTTGATGCAACCGAGGCTACTCTATGCGCTATAGAAGAACAGCTGGAGGATGATAGTGCGGTCATGCAGGCAGAGGGAGCGCACAAGGTGAACCCTAATTGCAGATTATCAAGCTGTCATAAGCTTGGCGCTCCCAGTGACTAACAAGCGATTGCTTGCACGTAGTTCCGCCGTCTTTCAAGAGACCACTTCCACTATGCAGCATCAGAAGGGTCTCGCCTGTTGCCCACCGTGGTAGCGCTGCTTGAGGCCCCTTCAAGGTAAGATGGATACTGATGTGCACTACACCATATACACGTATGGAAAACATACACAGCTCTGCTCTGTTTGTGGTCTGTTGATGCAGTACACTGCATGCCCGCTGAATATGGCTGCAGCGCTCTGCGATTTGCAGTGTCACATTGTTTTATGCAGGTCAGCTTAACCTCCACCATTGTCTCAAATGTACTGTGACGCTGCAGAGATGTGAGAACAGCTGCTGCGATGGCAATGGCTGATTTTGGCACTCATCCTGAGGGACGAGAAATGCTGAGACGAGAGGGCGCAATACGGCCACTCGTGCTGCTGCTAGGGGAAGGCATTGAGAGCCCTGCTGCTGAACAAGCGGCCAAAGCACTGATGACATTGTCAGCATCTGATATCAATAAGGTGTGCATCTGCATATCAGCCTTTGTCCTGTTGTACAGCTTCCGCAGCAACATCCAAAAAGAGGACGAGCAAATTGACTTAGCATTGATTGATGACTTGGCAGAGGCTGTGTCGGCCATAAGCAAAGCTGTGAATACAGGATGCCATCAGGCAGGCAGAAGCAATTCCGGCTTTGGTGGGACTACTTCAGGCTTCATTGGTCCGCACCTCACCCAATGAGGCAGCTTCCACCATTAAGGCTGCGCCTGCAGCTGACAGGCACAACATCTTTGGGTATGACACCTGTGCCTTGCTGTGTTCAGAGCTGTTCATCAAGTCTGGTCATGCAGTGCCAGCCCTCATTCTCACATGTTTGCCACACCAGCAATGCGTGTCTCAGCAGATGCACTGTGCCTGTGCAGACCCACTCAGCATTGCTGCATTGCATCTGCTGTATGACTTATACAGAGCAACAAGGGAGCTGGTAGATGGTGGCATGACAAGGATGCATCATGTGCAGGACTCCAGGGCCATCTCCACGCAGCGGCCCTGAGTCTACAAGAGGACGCCCTACACGTTTGAACAAGCCTGCAGCTGCTCATGCAGCAGGAGCCATCATGAACCTGCAGATGAATGCTCAGAACAGGATAGCCATTGAACAGGTATGTTCACCCTGTTTGAGACTGTGTGCGCAGCTGCGATCTAGTTCTGCAAGCAGCCCTGCTTCTGTGTCTGCGCATGGCTGGTCAGCAGGTGCTGAATGGTGTCCATTTTTGAGTGTGCCATTTGCAGTTGGATGGCTCAGTGCGTTGAATCTTCAGCTTGCTGAACATTCACGTGCACTTGATCCTTACAGGCCGGTGCCATAGAGGTGCTGCAGGCAATCATGGACACTGGAGTAGAGAATGTGGCAACTGATCGTTCAAAATTCATCCTTACATGGCTGACAGTTGGAGCAGACCAGGATGATTTCAAGGCTCCACAGGGCGAGAAGACGTTTGAAGGTAAGACATTCAGGATGAGCAACGTTCTTTCGCCTGAATGCAACATGTGCTGTGTTATCTGCCAGCGCATTTGCCGTTGCTACTGATGGGACTGTGTTAACTGTGCAAATGATGACCGCTGTGGCTTATCTCAGGACCACCATCACTACATTGGCAATGAAGTGCTCCTTTCATTCTGCACAATTTGAGCAATGTGCATACTGCTGCATGTGATGGTCAGTTGTTCAGCTAGAAAAGTGAGACCTTATGCATGCAGAGTTGCTGCGTGACAGCCATCTGACAGTGGCAGCAGAGGCCCCTGAGGCAGCAAAAGCGAAAGTGCCTCTCAATCCCACTGTGAAGCCGGCACCGTCTAGACTGGTTCCCTCAGCATCAGTACCAAAAAGGGTCAATGGCAAGAAGGTTGTCATCCCCAAAGAGCCAGAGTTCAAAGTGCAACGTCCCTGGGGTGGATATCACACTGCAGCCTGATTCTTAGACCTGATCAACGTTTTGCTGTTGAATTTTACCTGTGAATGCTGCCAATGACAACTTGGGCTGCAAAGCATTGCAGCTTTTGTTTGCAGCACAATACGTCTCCCTGGTGCCTCAAAATCATGGCATATCTGCCCTCCTAGGACAAAGGACTTGAAATTCCAAGTGCATGTCCACGAGTTACGATCAATGCAAACTCGAGGCTTGTTCAAAGCTGTAGGACACATACTGGATCCAAGCAGTTTGTGCAACAGCTCAAGCATCATGCAGTGAACATTGCATGGTTGCATCAATCCTCCTCCTCGCCTTCCTCCTCAGCCTCCTCTAGCCACTTGATGAAGGGCTCGACGTCATGCAGGAACACATTGCGCCCCTTGGGGTGACTGCCCTTCTTGTACCAGAACAGAATGGCATCTTCACCCAACACGTCAGCATCATACAGAATTCTCAAAATTTGGCTGAACAGTTTCAACAGCTTGCTGTCTTCATAGCAGTACACCTACAGACATGAAGCAGCAAGTTGGACGCAACCATGCAATCCAGAGCATCAGTCACACATGGGAACCTGCATGCTTAGCTATACGTGCTGATATGAGCATCTATCACGTGCATGCTGTGTGTGATCCCTAAGGGCAGTCAGCTTTCCATAAATCTTGTCATGCTTGGTCTCAGCATGCCAAAATTTCATCTCTGTAATTTTGGCAAGCAGAGTGGAACATACCTGTACATGATTAATGAGTGATGACTCCACACGCCCAGAAGTGGTAAAGGAAGTCAACAGCTTGGCATTGATCTTGATTTGCTTCAGAATCAGAGACAAGATCTGCTGGCCGTTCTTGCCGACTGTGGAGATGGCATCTATGAGGACAGTGAAAATGATCTGCAGCAATTCAGTCGCATATTGACAGCATATGTTGCTGTGAAACTCAGCACTTACACCAAGAAACAAGTTGTGCACGTTGAGTTCTGAGCATCGCAGTCAGCATACGACCAATGTGAGCACGTGTAATGTAACTCTGGTTGCATGCTGGCTGCAATATCTCAACGCAACTCAAAAGTGCACAACCTGTTTCTGTCTACAAGTAGAAATGCAGGCTGCATGCATCAACAATCACTGCGGTAGCTTGCAAAGCAACAATTTGTTGCACTCACTGCTCTTTAGCAGCATTGCCAAAAAAAAGGTGCACAACGCACAGCCAACATATGTTCTGACCGGCCAATGTGTAAATGAAACCAGGCGATTCTAACCAACAGGTTTTGGTGCAGCTGCTGACCTTGACCAGCTCAGAGTCTGCCAGACTAAACTCTGCCTTCTTGGCCTTGATGGCTGCAAGGCACTCATCCACAGGTGTAGGGGGGTCCTGTGTGATCATCTCTGTCAGCTCTGTCTTCAACCCTTCCAGCTGCTTCTCAGCCACCTTCTTGTTGTTGTGCTCCACCAGCTTAGTCAGCCCTTCTGCCTGCACCACTGTCAGGATGGACATCAGCAGCTGAATAACAGGCAATGCTCTGGATGCATGTCTAGACATAGGCCCTGTTGAACCTATAGAAAAGAAAAGAAAAGTTGACGCTTTTTAGCGATCATAACGTTATGATCGAGAGCCTCCAGAGGCGGCAGCCCAGAGCTATGAGCATAGGCCGTAGCCTTGCTGAAGCTATACTGAGATGCAAGTATTGGGAAATCCTCACGTGGCAAAAATAGCAGAGACGGCCGGAACAGAATGCAGAACATATGCCAGGTGTTGCGCTGTTAGCCCATTGCTCATCTGGCTCATGGACCGCAGCGACCTTGCACTTTGTAACTGCTTGCTGCACTTCTAGCATGTTTCTTGCTACTGAGATTAGCTGCACTTGCATCTTCTAACTCCGACTTGCCTTGAAGTGGGCATCAAAATCTGTAAGATTCCTCTTTTGTGGAGGAAAGAAGTCAAGCAGCCTGTCATCAAGTCTTGCTTTCCTCAGCAGCTGGACCAAGTCATCCATGGAGTCTGTCGCCAGGTAGTCCTTGAAAAAGGCCGTGATGAAGTCCAAGATGGTGCCCTTGGCAATCATACGGTCATTGATCAAAGACATCAGAACCCGGTCAGGCAGAACTCCAATTTTCATGGAGAAAACACGAGCAGTAGCTGCAGCACAAATTATCTTACTGACCAATGCCATTACAAACCAAGTGCAGCAGTTTACGATCCAGATGCGTTATTCTTGCAGTCACTGACTCGAAGAGCTGGGCTTTGGTGAAGAGCTACATGCGCGTCAGCAGGAGCAGTCTGCTCATACCTATGGCAACCTTGTGCCTTGCAGCATTGTCATAGAAGTCCAGTGACTTCAACAACTTGCTCAATGTGTTCTCCAGAGACTTGATCAGAAAAGGCCTTCGCCTATGATTAAGGGACAATGCGTCTGAAATGCCCACAGCAGGGTAGGTAATATGCTGGCACCACCAACAAACCTTGTTGAGCACGTGCATCACCTGATCAGCTGCTGAAACATCTTGATGTAGGGTAAAATTGACTCCCTGTCTGCCCCTGCACTCATGACCTGCACAAGCAGCAAAGTGCTCATAGCTTGCTAAAAACACCTCGTACAAGCAAAAGATAAAGAGGGGTGTCACACACAAAACCTGCAAAGACAATCAGGTGAAGCTCAACAAGCAAAAGATAAAGAGGGGTGTTACACACAAAACCTGCAAAGACAATCAGGTGAAGCTCACCGTAAACTCCAGCCGCTTGTTCTCCTTCTCTGAGACCACGTTGCCACCTGCTGCCATCCTGCCTCCAGCAAACAGGACCTCGAACAGTGTCTCGCCATATCGTGAAAAGTCTAACTCTACACTCTCTAGAACCTGCAGTAGTGGCGGCTTGAGAAAAACGGCTTGATTAAAGCGACAACAAGGTGCGCCTATGAGCAAGGTGACAATAACTTGCCTTTACAGCCGCCTGGAGATTCTTTTCAAGGTCATCCCCTTCTTTCGAGTCCTGAAAGATTTGTACTACAGCATCCGCAAAGGAGCCGGGGTCAAGGGGTACAGCGATATTCCGTTTCCGGGTCTTGATCTGCGCACCGCTGCAGTAAGCAACAAACCCTGTCACGCAGCCTGTAGATCAGGAACGGTAGACAGTTGACGAAGGAAGAAAGACGTACGCTAGGGTTGGCTTCGCCTCTTTTGTACTGCAAACGGCAGATGTGATACGTCAACATACGCTGTGTGATAAGTGATTGCAAGCACCGAACGATCCTGACAGCATGCTTACCTCATACAAACAAACAGCAATATGGGATCAAGGGTTGTGTGAACTGCTGCACTTACTGAACTGAAACGATTGTCAAGCTCTGCAACCGCTGAGCGAGGACAGCCAAGCAGGGCAGTAGCCTGTAGTAGCTGCAACTTGCTAGTGGCACGCGTTGCGTACGGTTCAACCACGGACAGCGTACGCACATCTTTTATGGTCGTTGTGACAAATTCAGCTGTCAAGAGATGATCTCCGAATCACCGTGTGGGCAAATTCGGCCACCAAGCAAAGATGCACCGAGCAGCTGCCAACTTATGACAATGGGTTATGCACGCTTTGCAAACTTGGCATCAATGTTGAAGGCATATAGCGTGGCAGAGCACAAGTAGACATTGATTTAAGCACATCATCAGGCAGGTCAGTACAGGTCTGTCAAGGAAGCAGGTGCCTCACAACTTCAAAACTTAGCCTGCTGACAAAGACATCGTATAGGTGAACATGACCACCTTATAAGCCCCCGGACTGAAGGGAATGGAGAATTTGACTGCATAAGCATGGGATGGCAGATCAATTGAGGCTCAACACGAATGTAACATAAGCCAATATATCATTCTATATGAAAGCAAAAGACCTGGCTCATATTACGGCTCAACCAAATAAAGACAAACAATGTTGGCTAAGACAGGTCATCAACAGCCTCAGGGTCATGTGCTGCCTCAGAGCCAGCAGCAGCAACCAGCAAGTCAGGGGTGAATGTCTCCAGCAGGCTGTGGAGGTTCTCATGGAATTCCCTGTCTGTGGAATCTTTCACACACTTGAGCATAAGGCGCCAGCGGCGTCGTGCTTGCATTGCACTGCGCGATGCAACTAGCTGACCCCAATCTACTTGGAAGTCATGAGTGGCTCCAGTCTTTGCCAATGCTCGCAGCAAGCGCCTGTCGTCCCCGCTGCCCCATTCACCTGAGCAAAATACTCCTAATTATTGGACCTGTTCTTGCATATAAAAGTGCATCTGAGGTTGAATGCAGCCATGTGCCAAGGTCAGATCATGATGTTAAGACTTGGGTCAACTTGCAAGACTGACCTGAAGCTCAAGTCTGAGTTCAGCTGTGAGTGAGAGTGCATACAGTCAAGCCAAGTGCTACACACAAGAAGGCACACTACAGCCAGCAGTGCAAGTATGACCCAAGTATATCAACATTAAGACTCTACACGCCTCAGAAACTATGAGCAAAAATAGGTGCAGCTCGTTATCATCATGTCACTGGAAGTCATGTCACTGGCATGCATGTTGCTGGCACTCCCACCACAGGATCTTGCACAAACACACTCACTGATATAGAACACAACGCATGTGCTGTGGTGAAGCAAAAGCAAGTTGATCAATGTACCTTTAGAGACCATAGATGGAGCCAGCTGGGTGTACCACTTGGTCAAGCACTGTGGAGCTGCACGAGTTCCATGCTGTGATGAAATGACATCCCAGTCAATGTCGTCCAGAATGATGCGCCCATCAGACGGCTTGCTGTCTGTGTCAGCAGGACTGGACTCCAAATCGTCCATGGTCAGTGTCAGTGCATCTCCTGCTCGAGTCTTTTCTTCAATCTCCTGAATCACGTGCTCACATGGCTAAATTGACGTGTATGTCCATAGGCTTCTGTCAAGAAAAAGCTGCATTCCAGTCATGCATTATATGCCGGAGATCAATGTGAATGTCGCATGGTCTGCCTTTGCACAGTGTGGTGGCAAATTGTGGTGCACAGTCATGTTGTGGGAGCTGCATGGAGCAGGTCGCTCAGGAAAAGGACATCTCTGTAACTCCAGAGTAGGCACACTTCTACACTGTGAGGGCCTGACATGAGGCATGACAAGTTCACACCTAGCAGGTCACTTCAAGCATGACACAGAGCTTATAGGCAACTCAATCAAGCAGGTGCCAACTACGGGCACTGAACTGTGACAGACACAGCAAGATGTGAGAGTTGCATACCTGCTTGCGTGCCAGGTACTCATTGACCAGGCTGCGCAGCTTTGCCGTCTCTTCTTCACTCCATCTGCCACTCTGCCGGGAGCCCCCCAGTTTCAGCTCACGCCACCGGTCCCTGCACCCTTCTGGGAAGCGCCCCAGTGACTTGCTAATCTCCTTCCATTTGGATCCCTTCTCGCCCACCAGCTGCCTCAGCTGTTCATCTTCCTCCTTGCTCCACTTGCCCTGTGTGTACAAGAGGCTGTGTCAGCAAACCCTGATGAAGCCAGGAGGGTTTTCCATTTGTTCATTCGCAAACTACACGTCTTGCCCTAGGGTCAGATATACACTGTCCTGAGTAGCTCCCTGTATGAGGTCCTATATTGGCAGTCAACAGTGTGACCTTTTGTACATCTATGCCTGGCTTGTTGCCAGGCGCCACATCGCTGCTCCACATGATGCTCGGCACATGTTGCCGAGCATCATGTGCAAAACCAGCAGGCAGTCAATGGCCCCTCAAAACATTTCACACAAATTGACATTGCAGTGCTCATATGCATGTACTCAGTACCCACAACAAGCTGTCATTGGTTGCAGGAAGTATGCCAGCAAAGTCTGCCTGCCAAATTGCCAGGCTACAAAAGCTTGTATTGTGCATGCGCTGCGCTTTGTCATAGCAGAATGAACACTCGTCGGAGTCTGCAGATCAAGTCTCTGTCTGACCTGATAGTTCAGCTCACTCAGCATCCTGGACCCACAGGCATACACAGACTTGTAAGTGCGGTGTGGCAGGCTCTGGGCAATTGTCTGCCAGGCTCCATTTACATCCTTCCTGTTGCCAGAAGTCCTGGCTTTGTTCAGCAGCCAAGAAAAGTCATCTGAAGGCAAGCCATTGTCCTGTACATATGTTTGAGCAGCTTGCTTCAGGGTGTCCTTCTCCTGCTTGGTGAACTTCCCCTTCTTCACGTCTGTCCGTGCCTGGTTTGCTCGCCAGGAATTCAAAACAGGCAAAGTGGAGCAGCTGGACTTTTTGGCCAGCGCTGCTGTAGCCTTCTTTGCCTTTGGCGTCTGGGCAGCAGCTGCTGCAGCAGGCACATCAGAAGGTGCCTCAGCAGCAGCAGCTTCTGCTGCTGCTGTGGCGTCAACTTTGGATTTGCGCTTGCGCTTAGGCTTGACAGCAGGCTGCTCTGGTCCTTGTGCTTCAGCCTGAGGAGCACCTGCCTCAACAGCATCTGCCTGATTGTCATCAGCTGCTGAGGGCTGCTTGCTCTTGCTTGCGCTGTCCTTGTGCTTGCGCTTCTTAGGCTTGACCTCAGCAGCCGTAGAAGCAGCTACATCTGCCTGCTGGAGCTCAGTCTCAGGGGCTGACTCTACTTCTGCAGCTGCAGCTGTGGTGTCCACAGCTGTGGTCCCCGCTGGCCTGGGCTCAACACTGGCGTCCTGCCTGTGCTTCTTCTTCTTCTTCTTCGGCTTGACATCAGGCTCCTGAGCAGCCTGAGCAGGCTCAGCTTGTGCTGAGTTGAGTTCTGGCTCAACAACAGCTGCTGATACAGCTGCGGGCTGCTGAGCGTCCACATCGGCATCACTGTGCCGCTTCTTTTTCTTCTTCTTCTTCTTGAGCTTGTCAGAGGGCTCCACACCGTCAGTCTGAACAGAAGGTTCCTCAGTGACAACCAACTCTGGCTGATCTTGTACGACAGCTACAGCAGGCACCGCAGCATTCTCTGCTGAATCAGGCTGGCTGCCTGTGGCTACGTCCTCGATCTGCCTCTTCTTCTTTTTCTTCTTCTTCTCCTTCATCTGCTCAGGCTCGGTAGTAGCATCCTGGGAGACAGCTTCGACTGGCTCTTGCACCATCTGACTTGCTACTGCAGCTTCTTGAGCTGGAGCATCAGCTGCCACCATGGTGCCAGCTGGGGATTCCACTGCTTGCACATCAGCATCTGAAGGTGACAGCTTGCTGTGCTTGCGCTTCTGCTTCTTGGCCTTGACAGCAAGCGGCTTAGCAGCAGGCTTGTCTGCTTCCTGCTGAAGCCGTGAGGGTCCTGGCTCATTGGACTCCTCTTCTGGCAGCTTAATTGCTGGGGCAGGCTGTAAGCTGTCATCTGCAGCACAGTAGACCTCGCTTGTGAGCTTGCATGTCATAGCATGAGAGGTCATGCCGATGGCTGAACGGCAGAAAAGAATAGAAAAGACGACGCCTTTCGGCATCAATTTAATGAAAAGCCAGGTATTATACTGGGCTGCCCAGGCATTAAGAGGTGTTAAGGTTGTTTTAGCCCGCCCCATGGTTCTTCCTAGGCTGAATGGCATGTACCCACGTAGTGATGATGCATTGAGGCAATGCAATGCCAGACGTCGTCATCACGTCTGATCATGTCCTGCCAACAAAGCATTATACCTGCGTTGAGCTTGCGCTTGTGCTTCTTTGGCTTCACAGCAGGCTCTCCAGCAGGTACAGGTGCAGCCTCTGGCAAAGCAGCATCAGACTCTGGAGGTTGTGCTGCCAGAGGCAGCTGGCAGTCCTCTGCTTCCTTCTTGTGCTTACGTTTCTTGGCCTTGACAGCAGACTTGCTTGGGCCACCATCTGAACGCTCCACCTCTGCCTGGTCATGGAGTCCAGCAGCTGTGTCCTGCAGGCTGCCTGTTACTGTACCTGTCTGGTCTGCGTGGTTGCTCTCCTGCTTGAACACAATAGCATGGGGATCAGGAGCTGCTTGCTCATGTCTGCTTGGCGCAGGTTCTTGGTCAGTGTCAGTTAGCATAGCAGCAGGCGCCTCTGGTGGTGAAGGAGTTTGTGCTGGGCTGTCACTGGTTGTGGCTGGGCTTGCATACAACATGTCATCACTGGCAGTAGGCTGCTGGTCTGGAGCCTTATCAAGCTGGTCTCTGTCTGTTCCTGCTTTGCTACTGGGTGCTGCATTGCCAGCCTCAACATGCATGTCGTCGTGAGTCACTGCATCTGAACCACCCTGCACATGGGTGTCAGCTTGCCCAGCATCAGCAGCAAGCTGCTGCTTGGCTGCCCTGGATCTGGACGGTTGCGCTGCACTGCCAGGCAGAACAGAGGATGAAGGACCATCTAGTGGTGAATCAAGGCTCTGGCGTCTGGTCCGACCCCTGATCTGCATACCAGCTGTTGATGCAGGCAGAGGGGAGGCCGCTTCATCAGGCGAGCTTGACGCCTTGCGTTTTCTGATCGAGCGCGGACCCTTGGTGACAGCTAGGGGGTTGTCCTGAGATTTTGGCTTGGCTGATGGGCGTTTAGGCTGCATCCGTGTTGGCTGCTTTTTGCTGAGGCTTGCAGCAGCCTCAGCCAAGTCAAACAGGGACAGCCTGGGTTGAGATGGGCCTGCTGCCTCTGAGGAACCCAGAGACAGCACGTCATCTTTTTCTACAACACTGTTGCGGCCTCTGCGTTTGCAACAAAGCACAGGTGATTTGTTGACCTTTGAGATTTCAGCTGGAACGGCAGCACTGGTTGTGCACGACTTTGCTGTATTGGAAGCTGAGTCTTACTTGTCGGACTTCAGAAAGGCCTTGAACTGGCTCTGCAGCTCCTTCTTATCCTCTGTCCTGCCTTGCTGACGTGCTACCTTGGCAGCAAACTTCTTGACCTACGGTCGCATAGCGGTTTAGCCTCGAGTGTTGCCTCGAGCAGCTGCTCAAACTGCAGGCGGCGAGCTGCGGTACATGTCTCACCTTGCTCCGGCGCAACTGAGTTCCGTAGTCCTTGAAAACCTTTTGCAGCACAGGAAGCCAGTCCACCTCATCCGCCATCTCTGGCAAGACTCTTGCTGGTCAGAGTCAGCAACAGCACGCTGCAACAACTGGTGGGCTCGGATTGTGTCCTCGCCTCTGTGGCGTCCAGGCAAGCTGGCACAAGATCAGCACCCTGGAGCTCCAGATCTCCATCTTCTGCTCCAGGGTTTAGGGCGGTCCGCAGGGCGTTTTCGGCAGCAGACCTTGTGGCGACGAACCAAGAAACAAGTCACCGTTGTCTACCACGTCTGATTGAGGTTCACGATCGTACTTGCTCTTGATTGCCTGTTCATCGAGGAGACCATCTCACCTTAAGTTGTCGACAAACACCTAGACCCACACATGGCAGATGCTCTAAAGGTGAAAAGCACTCGCTGTGCGTACGTTCCAGCCTACCACGGGCACACGTACTGAGGCCTATTTGCAATACAGGCTCAAGGAAATAAGGCTTTTCAAGCCGGACAGTTTGAGGAGGCCATTAAACACTTCACTGAAGCGATCAATCTAGATCCTTCCAACCACGTTCTGTATAGCAACCGCTCAGCATCGCATGTGAGTGAAGATCCTTGTGTTTACAGACCTCCAGCAACTTGGCGAGCAATCGCCTCAACTTTGCAGCTAGCACTTGTACTGTTCGCCTGGTCGCAGCATGTAGAGCTTTATGTTATTGCAGGCCAGCCTCAGTCAGTATGATGATGCACTGCAAGACGCTGAGAAGGTGAGCAGTTATTTCAAAGACAAATTCAGTTCGATCCTTTGCCTTTATTCATGCAAGCTCGTCATATGACTTCACTGCTTCACTGCTTTAGGTAGTAGAGCTGAAGCCTGACTGGGGCAAGGGTTACTCAAGACTAGGTGCTGCCCACCATGGTCTGCAGCAGCTGGATGAGGCAGTGAGTGCTTATGAGAAAGGTAAACTGCACAGCCTTGCTCCTTGTTGAAGCAGTTGTTGCGCAGTCTGGACCCCTGTTCATTGCACGCGCAGGGCTGACTTATGACCCACAGAATGCGACCCTGAAGCAATCTTTGAGTGAAGCCAAGCAGGCTCAGTCAAGGCCACAAAGAGGCGCTCCTGGCAACATGTTTGGCCCAGAGTTCATGGCAAAGCTGCACATGAACCCTCAAACTAGGCCCTTGCTATCACAGCCAGACTTCATGGCTATGCTGCAAGACATGGGCAAGAATCCAGCAAACATGAGCAAATACCTGGGTGACTCCCGGCTGCAGCAGGCTTTGTCAGTTGGCCTGGGCATCAACATGATGTCTGGCGACAATTTCAAGAAGGAGCAAGGCATGAATGGGGCTGGTGCATCAGCCACTGCAGGTCAAGAAGAGGAGGAGGAAGATGATGATGACGACAGCATGCCGGTGAGTTGCCTCTCTAGCTAGCATGTATGCTCTGGTGGTACCTGCCGTATGCCTACAGCACATCAAGCCATGCCTTGAGTTTGCGGCAGCCTCAAACTGCATAGACTCACCTGCTTCAGTGTAAATTTGCATTATATGCCAAAACTTCAAATGGAACCGTTCTGCATTGAGATCGTCAGCAAATCCCAGACATCAATTCATGTACAATCATAACACATGCTACATTGCTTTGGCATTTCACACAGTGGGAGTGTGTGGCAACACCAAGAGGAAGCTATGACACTTGAAAAGCATCTTCTACACACAGCTCAAAGATTTGTGCTACACACTGCATGCCTTTTGTGCTATCTGTTGTGTCAGATACTCATGTAATCATGTGGTAAAGCTCACATCCAGCTGGCTGACCTCCAAGCAGCATGCATTTATGTGCCCAATGCACTGTCAAACGCTCATGCTCAGTGCTTCTTGAACAGTTGCCTGGTCATTGTGCTTGACAGTATGTGCAGTAATTGGCGGTGTGCACACAGGACCTAGAGCCAGCTGAACCTGTAAACACTGCTCAAACTGCACCTGCCAAGGCTGCACCTGCAAAGCCTAGCAAGCCTGCTGAGCCAGAGCCTGAGTCTGAGGAGCAGCGTGAGCAGAAGGCCAAGGCCCAGCGCAAGGAGCAGGCCCTGGAGGAGAAGGAGCAGGGCAATGCAGCCTACAAGGCCAAGAACTTTGATGTGGCTATCGGTCATTATGATAAGGCTTGTGAGCTGTATGATGAGGACATCTCGTTCCTCACAAACAGGCGAGGTCACAGCTGTATGGTGCACCATGGATTGAAAAAAATAGTAGTAGCGACATTCTGTAGATGTAAGCCCTAAGCATGTAAGCCCTAAGCATGTTACTCGGCAAAAGCACGGCCATGTCAAACCTGAATGACTGTATGGACACTGGTGTGCTCATTCTGCATGCAAGCCCACTCCCGCGTATCCCTTTGCATCACATCTGCTCAGCTCACACCCATACCTACCTGCATGCTTTCCTGAGACAGTCTCCAGACTTGCACCTGCAGGAAGAACTACATCATCTGCTTCTGCAGCCATTTTGTGTCCAATGAAATTGCAACACACATGCGCTGATTTGCAAATTTGCGACGCTGCAAATTGACCGCCTTTGTTGGTGCACAGGAGTGCATGTGCACAGGGTTGCTAACTTGACAGCTGCTACTGGTGTGCAGGGCTGCAGTGCAGTTTGAGAAGGGTTCGTATGAGGAGTGCATAGCTGACTGCGACAAGGCTGTTGAGCGTGGCCGGGAGCTGCGGGCTGACTACAAGCTGGTTGCCAAGGCATTCACCCGCAAGGGCAACGCCTTGGTCAAGACTGACAAGCTTCCTGAGGCCATCTCTGTCTATCACAAGGCTCTTACAGAGCACAGGTATTGTGTCCTATGCATCATCAACGGAGCAACCCATCTGTATGCATATATCACCTGCAGGAAAGGGAGAGGTCAATGTTTTCACTTGTGACATGACTGTATTGCAAAACAGCAGAAGCGTCCCACCATCAATGTCATGGCTGCACTGCTGCCTCCAGGAACGTCTTGCATATTTTTTGTGAACCACAGGCAGTTGATGATGATCACATATGCATGAGCCAATGGTGATGTTGTGATGTAATTGCAGGTATGCTGATGGTCGTGTGAAGCAATGCTGACATAAAATATCTCCACAATGGAGAGACGCGTTTTTACTGTCCCCAGACATTTCCGAGTTTGAATTTGTAGTGTAGAAATGTCGTTTCCGAATTACAATAGACGTTTCGGAGTTGAGAAGAGCTTGTGCTGCCCAATGTAGGCACGCTGACACCTTGAAGCGGTTGCAAGACACAGAGAAGCTGTTGAAGGACAGGACAGAGGAGGCATATGTCAACCTGGACCTCAGCAATGAGGAGAAGGAGAAGGGCAACCAGGTAAATACAGATGACCTGCGTCTTGACTCTGTCTGGTACCCTTTGCCCTGATTGCGTGCTGCAATGCATGCACGTTGACATCAGACTCTGCCATCCTTCTCTGGCAGCTGAACTTCAAAGGTTTTGGAAGTGTTTATGTCATGCCTCATATGTTGTGGTGATTTCTGTGCTCTGCATGCCCTGCCCTTCCCCATTCTGCTTTGCTGCTCAGCCTTGTGCTGGGTGGCAGCTGCTGTTGTCTGAACGTATCAGGTAAGCTGTTGTTGTAAGCAGGCTTTCAAGGAGCAGAAGTACCCAGAAGCAGTGAAGTTCTACACTGAAGCATTAGCTCGAGGCCCACCCAAGGTCAACCCTGACGCACACAAGCTACACAGCAACAGAGCAGCATGCTACACCAAGCTAGGTGCATGGGATGCTGGTCTGAAGGACGCAGATGAGTGCATCAAGCTCAAGCCAGACTTCACCAAGGGCTACGTCCGAAAGGTACTGCTCTATGCATGCTTGCATGTTGTGTACTGCAAGGGTGTGACTCAGCAAGCTTCTGTGCCATGCCAGGTTGGCTAATGTTGCTTGATACTTGACAAATGCTGACAATTGTCCACGAGGTGCATGTGCCTCATGAGCAATGGCATTTGCACAAGCTCAGATGTTGCGCCGGTACAGCTCAGCATGTCATCTCACCTCGGTTGTCACATTTGCTTTCTGTTGGTTTTCAGGGTCATTTGCAGTTCTTCATGAAAGAGCATGAAGAGGCCATGAAGACGTATGAGCTGGGCCTGAGCTATGACAAAGACAACCAGGAGCTCAAAGAAGGCTTGATGCGCTGCCAGCAGGCCATCAACAAAGTACGCTGCTGGTCTCTGTGCATGCAGCTGCCACTGCTCAGCTGTCGGCCATTCTGCTATCACTGCAGAATCTTTCTTTCCCTTAGCAGCATTGAGCACATCATCTTGTTTCTTGCTGTCTCTGTTTATGCCAAAGTGTGTTTGCCTGTGGGGTACAGTTGTGTCAGCTCAGCTTGTATGCAATGCAGGGATGCCTGTAATTTTGCTGGTCTTGTCTGTGACTTATGCTGACCTATGACCTGTGGCTTGCAGTTCATTTCTGGGGATGCTTCTGAGGAGGAGCTGGCACAGCGAAGAGCCAGAGCTATGAGTGACCCAGAGATCCAGAACATCATGACAGACCCA